>Ga0099825_1003026_pt1 | contig 22423 bp, 7 predicted proteins | sample SiratroredBW_FD_76838 | JGI IMG/M metagenome (GOLD analysis project Ga0099825, IMG submission 76838) | Root nodule microbial communities of legume samples collected from California, USA - Siratro red BW | ecosystem: Host-associated > Plants > Roots > Nodule | place: USA: California | collected... | reverse complement strand
TATTAAAAAAAAAAAAAATATATATATATATATATATATATATATATATATATATATATATATATATATATATATATATATATATTCATTCATTAAAGGGCAATACTATTTTTCTTAGTGTATCCTTAAATATTATTAAACATTACTGCTATAACAAACTTCACATATTATAAAATATATAAAACACAAATTAACATAAATATTAAATTTTAACTCATTAGAATAAAATTATGAAATAAAAATACAATAATATATTTGTTTCCACTAATAATAATAACAAAAACATTTTATTAAAAATAAATAAAATGATATTAAAAACAATGAATCTTATATATGACGTTTTGCGATATATATGTCATTTATTACTTTTATAATTATTCTTTCTCTTTTACAATTTTTTTTTCACTTTTTTAATTGTTTACGTTCTCTAATTATATTATAAAACACTCTATAAATAACTCATTATTTATTTTTTAATTAAGGCTTTAATTTTTTTATTTTTTAAAAAGTATAAAATACGGAGGAATATTTTATACTACAATTAATAATATTTGCTCTGAACATTCCATTTTGGCAAAAAGTATTTTTGACAACCATCTTTTTTTTTATAAACAATCACTTGAGAAGTCTTTTTAATGATAAAATATTTAATTAAAATATAAATTAAATTATTTAACGAAAAATTAATAAAAAAAGTTATAGAATGATTATACAAAATTACATGATTGCCTATATAAAACATCAGTCTTGGTGTTTGGAAAACTTTCTTTAACTGTTAAAGAAAAAATGGCATATAATAAATTAAAAATAATAATTTACACCTGAATAAAACAAAATAATTTTATCAGCACAAATAATTTGGTAAATAAAAATGAAACAAATTAGTGGAAAAGGGTGATAAATAAGCACTATTCACACACCCTTTCTGCATCTGCAGCTATACATTTTACTCTGAAATGATAAGAGCTTCAATTTGAAACATCCTCGTACCCTAATTTCACACTGAATTCGCACTCTGGTCTTACCTCCAATACACAAAGTAAGCTTCTAACTTCACTTTTTAGCCTTAACTTTTCATTACTCAAATACCCATTTTGTTCTTTCTTTTCAATCATTTCGGTTCCATTTCAAAATTGTTTTTTTTAATGCATTTTAATCTGCTTTGTCAATTAACAAAAACCAAACTTGGATGTGTTTTTTTGTTTTTTTTTTTTGCTGGGGGGTACTCATTGTTAACCTCTGACTCTAACAAGCAGTTGAATGGAGTCAGATTACTGTGCAATACAGAGATTATAAAAGAAAATAGTGAATTTCAAAACTGGAAAGTGGTAGCTATTGAATTGTGTTATGTTTACCTATTTGTATTGCATATTTCTGTATATTAAATTTTGAGCTGCAAGCACTTGGTTGATGTGAAGGAACTCTCTGATGTGGATTTTTAGCATGCACTTGTCTTCTGAAGAATTTTTGTATTTTGTTCAAGTTCTTTGTGTCTATCTTTCTTTTGGTGTAATGTTAAGTGAATTTACCTACACGCGAGAACAGTAATTGCCATTTACTTATGGTTCCATTTATCATTGTATCCGACATTATTTGATTTGGAGTGTTTCAGTTGTGATTACATTTGCTATCATTCTCTGCATATGCTGGTAATGTGCTTTTAATGTTTATCATCTCCAGGAGTGAGGACTCTGCATGTTGTTTGCAACTAGAATGATGTCTTCCAGTTGTATGACAAGTGCCAAGTTTAAATCTCTTGATTATAACTGTTCCAGAGTTTCTAAAGTTGATCTTGCTGCATTCTTTTACAAGACCACCTTTGGCTGGAAACAATGCTCTCCATGCTTTGGTTTTGCTCAACCTTGTTTAATTGTTGATTTCAAGTAAGTCAATAGCAATTTGTGCTTATGATTTTTTATCCTGCATAGAATGTAGGACAACTTTTGATACTTGATACGTAGTTGGAGGTTCTGTAATAACAATTAAATGCTGACTTGAAGCTCGGATGCGTTGTTATATTTAATAGAGGATGATGTTGTAAACCTGTCTTTGTTGCTAGACAGTTCCTTCACATCAGCTTTATTGGGTTACAGATATTCTATTTTTTGGTTAGGTGGGATTAAGTATTTAAAAAAAAAATATGATAAGAACAAAGTGTCTAAAGTGATGAGGGGTTTTCTATCGATAACAGATGATGAGAAGTGTTCTTCTTTTAGTCTAACATGGTGAAATGTGTTGAACTGTTGATGAAATTGTTTCATTGCAAAAGTCTGGTAGATTTAATTTGATGTCTAAAGTCTGATATATTGCACTATCATCATTCTTTTGAAAAAAACTGTATTCTGTTAGTGTTGTAGATATTCAGTTTTTCAACTGAATGTTGGGAGTTAGTGTTTCTGTTTTATGTTATGGTTGTATAACCACTTTTGAGGCTACATATAGACTTTGCATGTGTACTCTTTGAATACAAGTGAAATAACATTCAGTTCATCTTTTTTTAAAGTTTTTTCTTTGTTTTCTTCCTATAAAAAATCTGATATGGTATTAGAGCCTATATAAAGTAGGGATATCATTAAAAATACCTGATATTTTGTAGCTTCTTTGGGATATCGATATGAACATGCACTTGCAACCGTGCTGTTTGAAACACTTCAAACACTGTATAGGTGATTATCAAAGTTAACTATATGAAGAGAATTGAAACACTTCAAACACTGTATAGGTGATTATCAAAAGTTAACTATATGAAGAGAACATTACTGTTGATCTTTTCTTAGGATATTAAGTCTTTATGTCTTCAGGAGGATGACTTGGTCAGTTAGAAACAGCTTAAATGACAGCAGTTTTAGTTCTTCCACTTCAAATGGCAGTAATGGAAGGACCCGCATAATTAGAGTGATTCAAGAGTTTCAGAGTAAGTTAGGTTCTAAAATTCAGGAGGTAAAGAAAAATCTTCCCATGAAGCTGCTTTTCTTCTTGGTTGGATTTTATTGTGCAACTGCCTTTGCCACTGTCATTGGACAAACTGGTGACTGGGATATTCTATCTGCTGCCTTGGCTGTGGCTGTTGTGGAAGTCATTGGGGCTCTCATGTATAGGGCTTCTCTTCCTTTAGTTAGCAAGAATAAAGGCCTTATTTCCTTGTTTAATTACTGGAAGGCTGGCCTTACACTGGGACTTTTCTTAGATTCCTTTAAATATTGATTTGATTGCATTGTTGGATGAGCAATCCCTTCAATGTGAATTGAAATTTCCCACTGTTCTTGTGCTGCTTGGCATTTGTAATGCACATGACTCATGGTCATTGCAGTAATCTGTCACCACTATGTTTGATATAAGCTGAAGTTACACTTTACTCGACGTAAGATGGAGCTAGTTCAACTTCTATGGTTAAAAAATCCCTGAAGTTCAGTGCTCATCATATCCAGAAGAAAAGACATTCAAGCTATGAGGCGAATCATGCATATTCATGATGAACATAGCAATGATTGAGTTTTGACTAGGACACGTTAAAGGACATTGAAACATTCTACAACTTCACATTTTCAATTAAATCTCCATTGGCTTTCAAGCACCTCCCAGAACAACATTTCACTCTATCAGTCCTTTATTTCAATGTTTCCTCCTATAATCCGTCTTGGCATCAGTTCCTTGATAGTTGTGGGATTGCTGGTATTCATTTTGCAGGGGCATTCAGACGAATTGGACTTAAAGAAGTCCACTTTTTCATTGACTTGTGAGATGATGGTATACAGTGATGTGGAACCTTGAATCTTTTTGCAAGAAATCTGGCACTGTTGTACATGTACAACACCGAATATTGTCTCTTCCATACAGAGGAAACTTGATTGCCTCATGAACTGTGATGTAAAAATTGAGTTTGGTACAAATAAGGCAAACTGTCTCAAATGTAATGTGATTGTGGATCATTATTTCTGCAGGAACTACAAAATACTTGAACATAGCACTATTTTCATGTCTACCAGGCTCCATTATGAACTGCAGACAATGCCATTTGTCGAATTGATTTGTTTCTGTATTTAGTATACTGCTAGAGGATCTTTTGAAAATTTATCCATCTTGTCTATGTAAAATTTTAGTTCTGAAGAAGAAAAGTTATCCCTCATGTCTATATACATTTTGGATATACAGTTACCTACTGAAATCATTGCACAATACAAATTGATGTAGATATATCTCATTGATGAATGTATGGACTGCAAATTCAACTAGAACTCATTTATGTGCATCACTTTGATGTATATATAACTTTGGTGAATGTGTATGTCTCAGTTTTCAACTTAACTTGATGACCAAATTATATACACTTTTTCAAGAAGAATGCGGGTCAATTATCCAAGGGATGACAATTTTACCTTTTACATTTCAAGCAAATTGAACTTGAATCTGGAAAACTATTTCTCTAAATGTGAAATTATTATGGTTGGATGTTAAGCAATCAACACTAACAATATTTTACTATTTGTGCCAATCTAATACTGCTACACTAACTCTGCATTTGGATAATCATCTGTAAAATAGACTTTAAAGTAAATTCATTTTATAAATTGATTATAGTTTGTTTTTGGATTCATTTTAGATTATTTATAATCATGTTGGAATAGTAATTTTATAGAATTAAGGCCATATGTTGTACATCAAAGTTAAAAATACTTTGCCTTGCTTCAATTTTTTGTGTTTCTCATTTATGCTTATAAGCAATGAATATGTATGGAATAAACATGGGTAGGTGATGGAAATCTTTTTGGAAGTAGTAGAAGATTCCAATAAAACTTAAAACAACACTTAAAACAGTGAATCTAAGTAAAAATTGCTTTCAAATTAAATGAGGTTAAAAGAATAAGAAGCGACTTTAAAAGAAAAAGAGATTGCTTTCAAATTAAATGAGTTTAAAAGAATAAGAAGTGACTTTAAAAGAATAAAAAAAAAATATATAGTTAAATTCTCATTTAACTTCATAGCATAAGTTTTTATTTATAGGCTTAGGAATTTGGAATACAGTTTTACTTGGAGGAGTTTCTACGCACATGTTCTATATTATTCAAATCTTACATTTTTTAAGTATTTATAAACAAGTTCTATATTACTCAAATCTTATATTTTTTAAGTGTTTATAAATTTTACCACCACCTCGATATGCACATAGTTATGTAAGTGTTTATAAATTTTACCACCACCTCGATATGCACATAGTTATGTAAGTGTGGTTGACTCCATTTTAACTATTATGTTGCTTATCTTCTTTGACTACGTCTAAAAGGATTTCCATCCTTTAGTTAGAATATGAAGTTAAAATGAAATCTAAGTTTGACTAATACTATACATATATTCAAGTTGAAATTATTGGTTGACAATAAACGCTTTTTTGGTATGCTTATAACATGAAAGGAAGAAAAAAGAATACAAGACTCATGTTTCTTATCTTCTCTATTTAAACGGAGAATTAGAAAGAAAGGTGTCTAATTATATTTAAAAGACAAAATTATCCCACTTTTATATTTTTATTAAAAATATATCATTTTATATATTTAATTTTTTATTTTCTTTCAATTTTTATGAAAGCAATCATAACTTCCACCTCATTTCTCACAATCTTTTAATATTTTTGTTTCAAAGAGATTACTATTTCACGGGATGGAAAAGAAAAAGATATTCATATTTAGAACAAGTAATATGGAAAGAAATAAGAGTGTTCTTTTAGTTTGTTTGGATACATTAGTGAAGGGAGTGATGTGAAGGTGGTATGGTTGTGTTTTATTGTTCGTATTGGCTATTTGGTTTTGCTTATGAGTAGACTTAAGGTTTATATGTGTTTGACGTTTTCATTTTTCTTTTAGAGTTGGTTGCATTGTAATAAAGGATCATCCAAATCAATCAATTATAATAATAAATATTAAAAATAATTATGATAATAATAAAAAATATTAAAAGAACAATAAGTATAATAATAATAATAGTAGTAAAAATATTATTAATAAAAATATAAAATAATAATAAAACTATTAATAATAAAAATTAAAAAATAATAATAATAATAAATTTGTACAATAATAAAAATATTAATGATAATAAATTTAAAAATAATAATAATAATAAAAGTAAACTTATTAATTAATAATAATAAAATTATAATTTAATATTTAATTAAAATATTTTTTAATAATGAGAATAATTTGATCATTTTATAATTTTTTTAAAAATATATTGCATCAGTTAAATAATTTATAAACTTTTACCAACTTTCTTTTCGTTTCTCTTCATTTTTAATTTGATTCTTTTAATCAAAACAAATTTATTTTTCCACTCTCTTCACTTCTTTCTTTCTAATTTTCTCAAATCACTTTTTAATCCAAAACATCTTAAATCAAGTAAAAAATCAAAGAAAGAACATAAAACTCACATAAGTAAAGTTGTCAAAACAAAGGAGATTTTTTTTATCTCATAATTTCTTTCTCCATTTCGTTAATACGAAAATTTCCCTTCAATTTGATATTTTATAAAAATATAATTTTGAATTGTACAATTTAAAAGTATTCTTTTATATAAAAATATTTTTCAATTGCAGGGGTTGCACATGAAAACTGAGTTGCTTTCTTTGGTGGACCAACATGTTTATCCCACTAAGAAATATGAGTTTGATTTGGGGTCATGATCATCTAGACTGCCAAATGATAAAGAAAAACTAGAGGAAAAACATTCAAAGGGGTAGCAAAAATATAGACATCTTAAACCTATGAATTATACTGAATAAAAAATTTATGATTCAAACAAAGACAATGTAGCTTATATATGATATACCATTTATTCATCATTGTAGTACAATTCCTAACTTGGATTTATTACTGTGATGACTATTAAGCATTTACAATCCAAGGCAGTTTTGTTACCAAGGTCAAATATTTATCATATGTGTAGTTGTGTATGCATGCAAGACACCCAACGTCCACAACTCTTTCCACATATCTCAATATGAAAATATCATATATTCCACAACTTTTTCTATTTTCCTCCTCTTATTCAGTTTGTTAATAACATCTCAAATCTATGAAGGACTGTGTGTGAATAGATCACGAAATACACTTGTTAATACTTAACTATTTTGTATTTTACAATACAATTGTGTGTAGGATTTGACTTCCGACTTTGCCAAATATATGGATAAAGCAAGGTTGAATTATGTCATTCTTCATGGACCACTGTAGCAAGAGAAATGCAAGCTGCTTAGAAGAAATTCATCCAAAAAAATGAAGATTTGAAGCAGTTGGAAGGAATTTTGGATTTCACACAATTTTGAGGAGGTGACTTAATTTGCTTCAAGGCAAAGAAAGACAAAACAAGCACAGACTTCACAGTTATTCTGTTTTAGTAATTGTGTATCTTTTTCTATTTTGTTTACTGATGTTTTTTGTCAAGGTTTCTTTCTTGCGAAACCAGAACAATCTCATATTATTGCAACATATCGTTTTTCGTTAATTACATATAAGCATAATTTATACTTTTGTATGTTTATGTTCTCATTTATGTAAGCATAATTTGTTTCCGTTTGTATAGAAAGTCCACAAATAACAGGTATGTAGACTTATTCTTTGTAAAATGAGTTCACTGCAAATATAATATAATTTTTCTTCATGTTAAGTACTATAACTATATTAATTCAAGTAACGATGAGGTAGATGAAAACAATGTAAAATCTAGAAATAAACTTGTCTCATAAACAAGGTATATTAGTGGTGGGTATCCAAGTGTAAGTTTAAGTCTTACATTAAATAAAATGAAAAAGTTGAGCAACATGTAAGAAAGAAGACTCACAAATCTAATGTCTTAAGGTTTTGGATTGAAAGTAGTGTCATTTCTTTGTGTGAGTTTGGCTTAATTTTTATTCTTTCTTGATGTTTGGAAGGTAGTATTATTTCTTTATTTGGATCTGGCTCTTGTCTCATTCTTGGCAAGCGTATTTGACCATATTGAATAAAAGTGAAAAAGTTGAACAAGATATAAAAAAAAAAATCTATAAACTAAATGTTTTAGAGTTAGGAGTTGAAAATGATGTCTTACGTGGGTTTATCATTTATTATTCCTATGACTGGTAGTGATGAAGACATTATTCATGTAAAGCCACTTCATAATTCTAGGGATACAAGTCAAATTTGGAGTCATAAATGTCTAAATTAAGGTTGAACTTTTTTTATTGATTTCATATGACATTTTGTTCTATTATATAATTTATGTGCTTTAGGGTTTAAGTGATGGTTTAATGGTGCTATTTGCAATTCATTTCTAGCAACTAACGTTTACCAAATTTTGTGATTATTGTTCAATTGGTTTTCTATCATAACAATATATGTATTTATTAAATTGATTATTGTTGAATAATTAATTTTGTGAATTTATATTTAAATATTTAAAATTTATCAAATTTTTAATTTATTAACTTTAGTTTACATTTATACAATTTTTAAAATTTTTGTTTATACATTTTTATTTGGGCGTACTGAACTTTCATAAATTAAGTTCAAAATCAATCACAGGTTTTGCCATAACTTTTACATGTATGTCTTCACATTAATATCATACATTTTGTTGCACCATTAATACACTGCCTGCGTCCCCTACTTTTACAAAGATTCATATATGTCTAATTGCAGGAGATATTGGATTTAGACTTATAATTGCCTACACTGCTTTGCACTCACTTCCACTACATTTGTAAAGCAAAAATTTTGCAAATTGTTACATTTATTGTATATATAATTTATTCTACAATATATATATATATATATATATATATATATATATAATAAATTATACGTTATTTATATTACATATATTATATATTATATGTTATATATATTTCATATTTTATTTATATTTTTTATACTATATATATAGTATAATAATATATGTTTATGGTTTAAGTTTTCATATTTTTTTATAATTGTCACCGTCTTTCACAGGTACACAACCAAATATTTCACTTTCTATATGAACCTCTTTTTTGACATTTTACTATTCATCTCTCACAGACTCTCTTCTAGTTACATACTAATTTGTTATTCATAATAGAATTGCACAGTTGGACAAACCATATTATAAAGAGATATTAATGGAAGTTTCAAAGAATCATATTCTATAAACAGGTATATAGTTTCAACTCAATCATTTTTTTATACTCTCATCTTTATTTTTACATACTTTTTTTCTATTTTTTATATATTTTTTTATTATTCTTTCTACTCAATCAAACTGTAATCTTTATCTTTATTTATTTGTTTATACTATCATCTTCATCTTCATTTATTATTTTATATTATCATCTTTATCTTTATTTATTTTTTCTATACTGTCATATTCACTTTGATATCTTTTTTCTAATTTGCTTTTCTACAAATTTTTGCATCTTCATTTTACTGATTTTTTTCATTTTGGAATCCTTCTTCTTTGATTTTCCTTTTATATATATTTTTTAGTTATTCATTGTACTTTCATTTGTTGTTCCCCTAATAATGTTTTGTTATTCTTATCTTTAAACAATGTAATGATTATATAGTGCTAGAACGCTAATTTGCAATTTCTTTCAAATTGAAATTGTCTCCATAGTGGATTATGATAGACAAAACAGGAAAGCTCACACAATTAACCTATAACATGGACATGTTGTGGTCCTCTAGGTTGTAGTCCGCACTGACATGCTGTCATTTGAAATCATTATATGACTTTACAAGGGACCACATGTTATCTTTAGATAGTTGGAAACTCTTACTTCAAGATCTTCCTCTTTGATGCATTCTGTACTCTTCAATCAATTACAATATATGTAAGAAGTATTGAAAAAAAAAATTCTTGTGCTCACGACACCAAGAAACATCTTCATGTGACTCACACCAGTTATCAATGTCAAGCCAGTAATTTAGTAATTTTATCTTCTATCTATGTTTTATATGGTTTTTTTAGTATATAATACATAATACATCTTATATATCTTATTGATTTATAATATCATGTTAGAATTTGACTCCATATTAAAAATTTAGATGTAAAGAGCAAGGTTCAAATATGTCAATTTCTTCGTAAATCATTCCAAACAGTGAAATGTAAATTGTTAATTAAGACCAATTCTAAAAAGTTCACAAAGATTCGCAAAGAATGAAAACAATTCTATAAATTATTTAAAAGATTCATACTTACTTATGAAATATAGAACTTTAAGTCCAACAAAAACATTGAAATCCTTATTTTAAAACATTCATAATATTTTATAATTATTGGATTCTTATTTAAACTTTCTTATTTGTTTGGTTATGTATAAAACACAACTTCAATTTTTGGTTGTATACTTTCTTACTTATTTACTAACAAACATTAGTTTATATGTTTAGTGCTTTGTAAGTGTTATTATGTTGAAACTACTCTATTGTATTATTACATTTTTTATTTTATTAATTTTCTTTCAAATATGCATTCATTTATAATACTAGTAGATATACCATTGACAAGTGTTGGAAGTTTAATGACCCCCTCATTCACCCTTCACCCTGTTTAAGAGCAAATCCAAATTTAACAGACCTATCTATTAAAAACAGGAGCATAAACTCTCACTTTCAACAAAAACATTTGTCACCTCCTCAATGACTGTGTCATTTCACTGTCTAACTAGATAACTATTTAAATCATGTACCACATAATTCAGAGACTTAAGAAACTCCATAAAAGCCATGCAAAATTTAAAAGGCAATCTTAACAGAAAGCTGCTTGGCTAAAAGGATTATCGAAACAACATCTTAACAAAGTTCTTAAGCACAAAACTTGTAGTACCTGAACGCGCGTTCCCCGTACTTCCAAGCCTCACGCCAGAAAACCGAGGACAACGAACAAGGAACGAATTGGGTGGAAAAAACTTGGGGAAAAACCCAGATGGGATTTGCGCTGTGAGTTGCAAAGAATGCTCCTTTGGGGCATAATGAGCGACAAAAGTGGAATCAGAGATAGTGGGTATGGGTGGGTCTACGGTGTAGGCTTCAGTGGGGTCCAAGTTGCTGCTTCAGTGGCAAGAACCTTGTAAGACACTGTCTGCTACAATGAAACTTAAGCATGGAATTAGATCGATAGGTGAAGCGGGAAATCATGTTATTAGCCACAATCTGCAGATTATTCGTCTTGGGAAACAGGGAAGGGTTGAAGACGCCATCAGAATCTTCTCTAACATGACCCACAAAAATCTTGTAACATACAATTCCATGATATCCATGTTAGCCAAAAATGATAGAGTCAGTGATGCTAGACAATTGTTTGATAAAATGTCCCCAAAAAACCTTGTTTCTTGGAACTCCATGATTGCCGGATATCTTTACAACAACATGGTTGAAGAAGCCAGTGAGTTGTTTGATGCAATGCCTGAAAGAGACAATTTTTCGTGGGCTTTGATGATAACTTGCTATACACGTAGAGGGAAGCTTGATAAGGCTAGAGAATTGCTTGAGCTGCTTCCTGATAAGCTGAACACAGCATGTTGGAATGCAGTGATAGCTGGTTATGCAAAGAAGGGTAAGTTCAATGATGCTGAGAAAGTGTTTGACCAGATGCCGGCAAAGGATTTGGTTTCTTACAACTCAATGTTGGCTGGGTATACGCAAAATGGGAAAATGCTTTTAGCATTGCAATTTTTTGAGAAGATGGCCAAGAGGAATGTGGTCTCGTGGAATTTGATGGTGGCTGGATATGTTAACAGTGGTGACCTTAGTTCTGCATGGCAATTGTTTGAAAATATTCCAAATCCCAGTGCTGTCTCTTGGGTTACAATGTTGTGTGGATTTGCACGATACGGAAAGATTATAGAGGCTAGAAGACTTTTTGACAGGATTCCCAGAAAGAATGTGGTTTCTTGGAATGCAATGATTGCAGCCTATGTCCAGGAGTTACAAATTGATGAAGCTGATAAGCTGTTCAAGAAAATGGCACACAAAGATAGTGTCTCATGGACTACAATAATTAACGGGTACATTCGAGTTGGTAAGCTTGATGAAGCAGTTGTAGTTTACAATCAGATGCCTTGCAAAGACATTGCAGCGAAAACGGCTTTGATGTCTGGATTAATACGAAATGGAAGGATAGATGAGGCTAATAAAATGTTTAGTCAAATTCGTGCACGTGATATTGTTTGTTGGAACATGATGATTGCAGGCTATTCCCAGAGTGGAAGAATGGATGAAGCTCTCAATTTATTTAGACAAATGCCGGTTAAGAATGTGGTTTCATGGAATACTATGATTTCTGGATATGCTCAGGCAGGAGATATGGATAGAGCAACAAAGATCTTTGAGGCCATGAGGGAGAAGAATTTAGTTTCCTGGAATTCTCTTATTACTGGTTTCCTACAAAATAATCTACACTCGGATGCTCTTAAGAGTTTGGTTATGATGGGGCAGGAGGGAAAGAAACCCGATCAATCAACTTTTGCATGTGGCTTAAGTGCATGTGCTAATCTTGCTGCTTTGCAAGTGGGCAAGCAACTTCACGAATACATTCTAAAGAGCGGTTATATGAATGATTTATTTGTCAACAATGCCCTGATCACTATGTATGCAAAATGTGGAAGGGTACAAAATGCTGAACAAGTGTTCAGAGACATTGAATGTGTTGATCTTATTTCTTGGAATTCCTTGATTTCGGGTTATGCTTTGAATGGATATGCAAATAAGGCATTCGAAGCCTTTGGTCGGATGTTATCAGAGAGAGTGGTTCCTGATGAGGTTACTTTTATCGGGATGTTGTCAGCATGTAGCCATGTTGGTTTAGCCACTGAGGGTTTGGATATTTTTAAACGTATTATTGAAGATTTTGGTATTGAACCATTGGCTGAACACTACAGCTGCCTTGTTGACTTGTTTGGCCGTGTGGGCAGGCTAGAGGAAGCCTTCAATATTGTGAGGGAGATGAAGGTGCAAGCAAATGCTGGATTATGGGGTTCGTTACTTGGTGCTTGTCGTGTACACAAAAACCTGGAACTTGGCATACTTGCTGCCCAGAGACTTTTTGAACTGGAACCTGATAATGCCTCCAATTACATTACCCTGTCAAACATGCATGCTGAGGCTGGCAGATGGAAAGAGGTTGAAAGACTAAGGATGCTGATGAGGGACAAGAGAGCTGGAAAGCAACCTGGTTGCAGCTGGATTGAACTGCAAAATCAGATACAACATTTTCTGTCACATGATCCGGCAAAGCTGAGACATGAAAATGTTCAGATTATATTGAAGACTTTAGCTGCTCACATGAGGGATAAATGTAACATATCTGACATGGAATCAGCCTATGACATTTTATGACTGGAGGTATTCACAACTTCATATGTTTTGAACTACATTGAAAAAATTAATTGAATTTCTTTTGCATTGCTACCGCGAGTAAATAACTGCTTTTATTGGAGGTCTTGATCCATGTGATAGTTGCTATTACACACCCGAACATCATCTGTTTCGTGATCTTGACACTGTATTTTCTGGTGATTTCCACAATCCTACATTTCCTATGAGTTTGAGCCCGATGGGCATTTAATTTGTTCAGTGCTTCACTTGTTCTTTCATTTTATTCGGAATCAGAGCAGACCAATTTACTTGCATATATGTATATCCAAATTTTATCTTGGGCTATTTTTCATTTCCTCTGCACTTTTTCTACTAAAACCTCACTAATGAGCCTATTAGATACATGTTTGATTTTCCATGTGGTTGTATCTTGTCAAAATCAACAATTTATTTTCATCAATGACTACCAAACCCACACTTTACTCTCTAATGTGTGCCCTCCCTGTTAAAGGACCTTTCTAAAGCTTAGTGCTTCAAAAGATCATAAATGTAACAAAAAAAAAAAACTATTTATTCTCAGTTCTATGTTTTTGGTATACAGGTCCAAACGATGAAAGCGATGTATGATTCAGTTGCTAGAGAATTAAAAACAACACAAGTTACTGATGAGCACCCACAAGATTACCCCAACTTTTATTGTCTTGGTAATCGGGAAGACTTCAATGAAGAAAGTTCAAGCACAAATGGTGCACAGGTGATTTTCTAAAATAATATTATATTCGTCTTGTTTAGATCTTCAGTACACCGTAATTCTTTTAAGCTTCTTTAAAATGTAGTTAATTAGCATATTGGACCATACAAAGTTGCTTTATATTCTAGATCGCTATCTGCCACTGTCTATGATGAAATTTTCTTTATATTGACATAGTAATCTCTTGCCAGTAATATCACTTCACTCACAAAAAGATGTATTTTAAATTATTGTTTCTTTGCCGTAAGCTTTGTAGTATAGTAAAAATTGTTTGTTACTTTATTTCATCCATCAGGACTTATATCTGCAGCATCTTCTAAGTCAGTGTTGAATTTTATTTGTCAATTGTAATATAGAACATTTTGGTATAAGGCTTTGGCCATTTTTTGTGTGAACATAACACTATATCTTCTAGTTTATCCCTTTACACGATTCTTGGACTCTAAATTGAAATAGCAAGCGATATGCATTTGTGTGGAGTTCACCCAGGCTTCATTTACAGTCCTTCACTTAAATCTGCTCATAGTTAAAAAGCCATTAGCTTTTGCTTTCACTATGGTTATATGATATGATAGCCTTGACACATGAATCAATATATGCCAGTCTTGCAATGGGCTTGGCTACTAATATTCTTATATTCTATGATCAAATAGTGCAAAAGTTGTTGCTGAAATCCCTGCTTTCCCAGTTGTACGCTGTTCTGCTAAGGAAGAGAGCTTTTATCAAATAATATCTTTTTATTCCATTTTGATAGTAGAGACCGAGGCTTGTTATATATCTCCAATATCTCAACTTTCGGAATACCTCTCAAGTTCTCTTACGTATTAGACAGTGAAAGTAAAATGGTTGAGTATATTTTTTCTTGTTAGGTCTCCGGAGCATATAAACATGGCCAATTTATGATCTTTGTGCATGCTAAGGGGGATGATTGTTCATGATGAGTATGTTATTATTGGATCTGCTGATATAAACCAAAGAGCTATGGCTGGTACTAAAGATACTGAAATAGCTATGGCTCATATCAACCCCATTATACATGGTCAGCAAAGCAAAGACATCCATATGGTCAGGTTTGTATTTCTCCCGAAGCTTTTATTCTTGAAGCAAATTTCCTAGTTGTAAATTTTTCTAAATTGATTACATGTCAAATATATCAAATTACTGGATGATTTCTAGGCATAGATAGACCTGAAAATCACCCTGATCTTCTACTGAAAGTGAACCTTCCAAATTGTTGAATCACTAAATTGTGTCATGGATAAGTAACCAAATAAAAAGCATTGCTAGTAGATGTTCTAACTATGTATCTCTAGTACCTTGTCTGTTTGGAGAAAATTGACTGATGCCGTAATGGTGAGAACCTCTTAGCTTTGTGTGCCAATATGCCATGTGATATTATATTTATTACTCTAAATGGTTTTGTTCTTGCAGATTTTTGGTTAAAGAATGTCACTTTGAGGAGAGCATCTTGACATGCTAGATGAAACTTTTGTGGAAGCAGAGAGTTTGGAGTGTGAGTAAAGTGTTTGCAAGACATTTCCATCATTCATGCATGTCATGGTCTAGTAGGAGTGGAATATACAGAATCAGGAAGAGTTGCTTTATCAGTAGACAACAATTTGACGACTCTTCTTACCTTGGTTGACAAAATGGAAAATATAAAGAATGTAGAAAGAATTTGATTTGAGAAGGTTATGCATGGACATACAAGAACAGTTTTGTGAAGTTGTAGTAATTGTTCTTCTAAAATCTAATCAAATATTTTTTTATTGATATATATTAGATGAAAATAAGTTTAACACTTAATATCTTAAAGATCATAGAAGTAAAAAGTTTATTTTTTTTGTATTAAAAACAACTCTTGCGTAAGAAAATGTTAAATATAATAATTAAATTGTTTAGGCTGAACTGTAGATAATATAGGTCGTGTAAGATTTGTGTATTAGTAGACATGAAATTTTAAAGAAAAATTGACAAAATGAGACTTTAAAAAAAGTAAATTAAGATTTTATGTTATAATTTGTACCTGAGATGACTTTAGTTTCTATCCAAGAACCCTTACTAAGGCAGGTTACTGTAAAATCTAAGTTTGTGGACATTTGTGTAGAAATTGGGTATAGTTTGATAACATAACTGTATAGATCGTCCCTCAAACCTGAATTATCTTGTAGTTAAATCTTAAAACAAAATAGAAGATATCTTTATTAATAAGAAATTACCTTCTTTTATCATATAAGAATAGGTTAAAGAAAATTTCTTTTAAGTTGAGCGGAAAATTATGTAAATAAGTTATTAATTTGATATAGCGAAATATCTATTAACGAGTCAGATAGTGCGTCAATTTTTAGTTTTAATGGGTTGACGTTGATTGAATGAAAAGATAATTTAATAAGATTTAATTAAGTTATAAGCTTTTTATAAATTTGAATATTTTTATTTAAATTTTTTATTCTATTACATACCTAATATTTTTATATTTTTAAATTGAATTTCTTGTGTGGTAAACGTCACTGTTTATTTTGCATTTATTTTATATGAAAGCAATTATGAAAAAATGATTTAATTAAGTTATTTATATGAAAGTTTTATTCAAATTTATCCTAACATTAAATGTTTGGAAATATTTACTACCTTAACTTATTTGTGTCATTTTTATCATTATTATATATTACTTATCATTTCTTTATTCATTCACGTTTTCATATCATAAGAAATTAGTTGATTAAATCTATAGAAACATAATCATCTCAATGTTTTGAATCATCAAGATCTCCAGCTCTTCTCAATTTCCGTTTCCAGAGAACCTTAAATCATTTGAAAGGATTATGTATAAGCTATCAATTAAATCTATATCTGATATATAGTCAGATAAATCATTTTTGTTCTTCACAGATCTTGTTGTCTACAAGCTTAATTCTTTTGATTTTATTTTGAAAATAATTTGAAGTCATCTATATTAGATGAATCAATGCAAAACGAAGATAAGCTTACCTGGATGTTATAAGGAAATGCTATGTTGTGTGTAGTTTTTACCTAATAGACTAATTCATTGGAATGAATATTATAGATTATTTATTAGTAGAAAAATTGTTCTTAGAAAGTCACGTTAGATAATCTTATAAGATATTATTATACCAGATGGTCCCATCAGATAAATAACTCTTATAACATATAGATATACTAATTGATCTCTATTTATTCCGTGTGTTCTTAAAGAATAAGATAGAGTAGAGGATATCATTAGGATACATAATGCGTAGCAAGGTCAAAGAAAATTCGTTTTCCTTGTCTGTCCATGCTTATAACATGGACGGAAGAATGATAATGCATGACTTGTTTTTTTTCTCTCTTCAAAGTGAGAATAAAAAGAAAGGTGCCTTATATCATTAAAAATATGTAATTTTGAATATTCTTCTCTTTTCTTTTTCTTTCATTTTTTATGAAAACAATTATAACTCTTTTCCAACGCAACAACCACCTCATTCTTCACTTTCCTTAAATCAAACAAACCATAGTAGTCTTGCCTCCGGAAAGAAAATTTTGGAAAGATTGATAAATAAAAGCCAAGCTATGTGGCTAGTTTTTATGGACTCATTAATTGTTTCTTGCATTTTCTAAAGATAGATACGAAGATTTCAGCATGCACAAATTCTTCCTCCACCCCCATACCCTCTTCGTGCACCTCCATAGTGAAGACCTCCATAGCGAATATGAAATTATACATATATCCTTATCTTAAAATTGAAAAAGTCAATATTACTCTCTATCCCCTTCACTTTCTTTACTCTCATCCGTTGTCCATCATGTCACCGGCACCGTCCAAATCTTAAATTAAAACTTCAAACAAATCCTAAGTAAACAATTATTGATGTTTATAAGTAATTTATGAGTGATATTATTGATTAGACTAATTAATTTGGTGATTAGGAAACTGTAGATGACAAACGACGACTTTTGCGAGTTGAGAGTTTGACAGCCGGATGACACCCTATCCGGTTTATAACTTTTTTTAAAATATAAACTAGATGAGAGTGTCATCCGGTTGTTATTTACAAAACAAAATGACAATCGGATGAGAGTCATGGTCATTTTGATATTAAAATATGGATACTTTGAGAATTTTTCTTTTAATGGAGGTGCAGAAAGAGGGTATTGGAGTGGAGGAAGAATTCGTCTTCGGCATGTCACCTTCTGATCAAAGGACAACAAAGTCAAAACAAATCTTTTGTTAGACCACCATGTCTACCCACTAAGACATGAGTTTGATTTGAAAATTGGGTCTCAATCAAGAAGGCTGCTAAAAATATAGACATCATCATGGCAAATGCCATCGCTGTGATACTAAGTTTAGAATCACTGTAGAAATGAGAGAAAAATAAATGAAAATCCAGGAATTATACTGACCAAAAAATTTATGATACAAACAGACAGTGTAGCTTATATAGAAGAGAGATTTATTACTGGCTTGTCCAACCAATATACCAATCTCCAAAGCTAACTATACAACAATGTAATATACCCGTAGTACAATTCTACTGTGATGATTAATTTGCATTTACAAGGCAATGTACTTTGTTACCAAGGTCAAAATTTTATGTATTTGTAGTTGTGCATGCAGGTAAGATTCACATATCTAGAGGTTTATAAAATTTGTAGAAAGTGTGATTTTAAGAGGGATTCATCTAAAATGCCTTCTGTATATAAGTTACCCTATTAGCATTGAATGATAATTTGAATTGCAGCTTTAAGCATCAACATCAGGGCCTGGATATGCTGGTAAACTCATTATACGCTTGTCTAAGACAGGACCTCCAACAGTAAAATGATAGAGGCTCTGGAATGTTGACCCTTTTAAGCCAAGGAGCTGATGAACTGCAAAAGACCACAAGATTTTAACAACTGTGCTAATTCCAGAATGCAAGAAGTACAGTACAAGCAAGTTTTTCACAATTTAGGTTTGTTGAAGTATATAGACTTCATTGCATTAGAACACAACATTTCTCCTGTTGTCCCATGATTAAGCGTGCGAGTGTTGCACAGAATAACATTAAAACTCAAGGTAATTCATGCTTAGCATCATCTTCAGATCTTTCCTTCTCCTCTATAACCAATTTTGTGAGCCAAAACACGTGCTTAACTCACCAGCTGATACGTGCCACAATTTAATACTTGCTAAAGATCATTTCTCCATAATTCAATTGCTGGATAAAGTAGGAAATCAGAGGGTCCTAGAATCTGGTTCCCCATCTAAAAAGTACAATCACTGCTCTATCAATTACAAATTCCTTTAATTGCTCAATAATTCAATTCATTATATAGAGTGAGAACTCAGGATCCTAGAATCTGGTTCAAAAGAATTGTGAAAATACATAGCATGGTAGTAACTGAAAGTCAAAAATGCATAGCCAGAAGAAACCAGATACCAGAGACAATAGCTATAAATATGGTTAATCTTAATATCCTTTCAAAAATCTGCCAACAATAAAAGGCTTATAAGATGACTTTGCATTTGATGAGTTAAGTAACCAATCACATATTATGTGATATTGAGGTAACATATGACCGCTGATTGACCAAGATCATAAGGTTTAGATTCCACAGGTGGACCTTAACATACAAGGATCAGAAGAAATCCATGATGAAAATTTTCTCTGCAATCAAGATTTTTCTATGTTATCAATAGGATTGTGGTTCTGCTCCAGTCATAGAATGACTATCTGGATATTTTTTTACTTACGGATCAAGGGAGGGAATAAATCATACTGTATATTGGATTAATTGCACTTTTAGCTTCTTTATTTTGGACTACCTTGATTCTGGTCTCCTAGTTTTTAAAGTCTAAAAATTAATCAAATTTGAACTGCCATCAATTTTCTTTTACATAAACTGTTAGGCAGGGAAGTAACGAGGGGGTTAGGAAATTGTATTGTAGGAAGAAATTTAAAATAAAAGTAGTTAAATTGTTAGTCATATACTCTTATCTTGTGAGATGCTGAGACAAGTAAAAGTTTTAGTTGTTGGGAATGCCCTGTGTGAAAGGAAGAGATTTCCTTTATAAGCTGTTCTTTGGGTTCAGAGTTGACAATTGCTGAAATAATATAGAAAAAGGATTTTATTCTAGGTTATTTTTATCTTGTTCTTTAGTCTTTGAGAGGCACGTAACATAAACCCTCAAATTATTGTTTTCTGTCCAAACACTTAGGAGTTTCAATTTAGAATATGGAATAATTTTAAAAGTTAGAAGTCAACTTAGTGGAAATTTGATAAAATTTGAAAGATTTGACAAGATGTGAGATTAGAGTTCAAGAGCAATTAGACATTTCTGATTTGAGTTAAATTTGATATTTTAATCACAAAAAGGTTTTAAACAACTTAATTTGTGAAGATTTCGAATAGGAAATGAAAATTTGAAGGTATTAGATAGAAGAAAATTGATGACAAGACCAAATATTACAGTTTTATAAAATATATCATAATTAAATTGGCTTCAAAAAAGTTTGGAAGAACGAAATTGCACATAATCCAAAGTCAGCATACCTAAAACACATTTTAGTCTCCAATATTTTGTTATCACGTACAATGATACACATTCCTCTTCAGGAATGTTACAATTATAAAAATAAAATAAGGAGCACATCCTACATAATAAGGAATATCTAAATTTCGTATGTATTATTAAAAATGCTTTAAAACTATTTCTGTATCATATCTTTAGTATTAAAGGATATCAAATCTTATCTATTTAATGTATTGATTCCATTTTCTTAATATAAATGCTCCACTTCACGGTATTGCATTCTTGTTACAGGTAATTTAATATCATGGAAAAGTAAGAAACAAAATGTTGAGGAAATATTTAGTGTAGAGGCATAATATAGGATAATAACATCAGTCACACTAGAGATAAGGTCAAGTTATATTATGAGTGGGTACAAAGCTCACCTTAAAAACTGGTTTTGTGAGGTTAAGGTAAAGTTGAGTTAAGCTTAGAATCCACTTTTTAAAATGGTATTAAAACTTATCCTAGCGAGATTTGTTGGACTTATTGTCCCACCCACTATCAGATTACATCGGACCACCCATAAATATTTAGTCTCAATGTCAAGTCCTCAGTGTGAGAGAGTGTTTTGGAGATCCCACACTGACTAGAGATAAGGTCAAATTATAATATATAAATATGTGCAAACCTCGTCTTACCTGTCTGTTTTCCGAGGTTGGGTTAAACTCAAAGTATACTTTCTAAAAGTCACTTTTGAGCTCATATGGCTAAAGCAATACCTCAAAAAGCTTAAGTTTAAAAAAAAATTAATCCCAAATGCACCTTATTTGTAACAACTAGGCAACATTAATCATTGTCTCTAATCCTATCTTTCATGAGATGACGAAACATATTGAGATAAATTATCATTTCACAAGAGAAAAATTGGAATCTGGAGACGTCACCACTAGATTTATCAACCATAGTGAACAGTTGGTCACATATTTGGAGCAAATTGAGCACTTGTGACTTATTTGCTCTAGTTTTCGGGGAAGTGTTATAATTATAGAAATAAGGGACATATCATATATAATTAGAAATATCTAGATTACATATGTATAATTAGGAAGATTTTTATATATATTCATATCATATCTTTATTATTGTAAGATATCAAAATATTCTCTTTATTGTATTGATTTCATTTTCTCAATATAAAAAAACCTGTGTTGTCTCCTAAACATAAGGTTTGAGCTCAATAGATATCTCTTTCCTATAATTTAACAAGGAAATCTGCAAGCCAGCACATGGATATTCAACTACTTACTGTAAGATAAAGATCCAAAGTTCCCATCATCACCATAAATTGTGAATAACACCATAAGCGTTATCATCACATCAAGAATGAGTGTTGTTCAATGAATATCTTTAGGAACCTTGATGCAGTTTCTATCTAATTGTAGTACCATATCCTAAATTCAAATTTAAAATCTAAGTTAAACCCAATGTTAAATGAGAAATGATTGCATACAAGATAGTAAAGAAACTGAAACATTAATACATGTCAGCGGATGCGAAATTATCAACACTCGCCTGAGGTGAAAAGTGCAATTAATTCTTAGGTATTAAATACTTTTCCTACAGAATTCAGGATAATCACTTATATTCTCAAGGACTCAGGAAAAAAAACAATAACCAAAAATAACTGCCAACAGACCAAAGTTTTTAAATCAGTGGTGAACAAATAATCATACCAGGGTCATCAAAGAAGCAACCAATTCCAGTTGCTGAGATTCCAATAGCATGTGCTTCAAGGTACAGCACCTGTCCAAGGACTCCAGTCTCCCAAAATAAACGTGGATACATCCAGAC
>Ga0099825_1003024_pt1 | contig 22434 bp, 15 predicted proteins | sample SiratroredBW_FD_76838 | JGI IMG/M metagenome (GOLD analysis project Ga0099825, IMG submission 76838) | Root nodule microbial communities of legume samples collected from California, USA - Siratro red BW | ecosystem: Host-associated > Plants > Roots > Nodule | place: USA: California | collected... | reverse complement strand
TATATATGTGTTTATATATATATATATATATATATATATATATATATATATATATATATATATATATATATAAACTATATAGCCTTATTGACATATTTTTTAATTTAATTTTTGTGGTAATATGTTAATTTTTAAGTTAAAAATAATTTATTTATTGAAAAAGCATGCAGAAACAAATTGTCTTTTATAAGTTTATTAACTAAGGCCGTGACATGCATACAGATATAAAATAATTTATTTTACATCCAAATTATCAAAATTTCCCAAAACACATATTTTAATTATATTTTAACGAATTATTTTTAATACAATTGTTGTTATGAATGTAAGGATTTCTTCCAAATTTAGGTAGCATGGCTTATCATTAACTAACATAAGAGTCTTAATTGTTATCCTAAAGTTTTAAGATATAAATTTCATGCAAGTTATCACAAATTCGATTTCAGTTTTAAGAAATAGTATTTCAGCAGATACAAATAGAGTGTTAATATTTTTAAACACAAAAATTTTTAATCTTTTTAAAAAATAAAAATATTCGAAACCACTTTTTAAAAAATAAATATTTAAAATTGATAATTTTTAATAAACTAATTTCAGAAATTAAAAATTCTTTAAAAAATAAAAAAAATATAGAAAAAAATAATAATTTAAGTTATCTGAGTTTGATTACCGTAGCAACTTAAAACTCACATGAAATTTAATTCATATAGGGTGTATTAATGAACATAACTAAGGTGGAGGTATAATTTTCATATATATATATATATATATATTACAACTCGAATTCAAGAAACACATAAGTTAAAACCATTTTTTATACTAAATGAAACAAGATAAACAAAACTAAAATAATAGCTATGGACATAACAAAGGACAAATGTGGTCATTCTACAAGAACATGATTGGACATAGTCAAACATTGTCTCTTTCCATTTCTCAGAAATCAACAAAATTCACATGACCATTGGAGATGGCGAAGCATAAAAGTTCCATGTTACCAGCTTTATGCCTTTTTACTTTTAGTTTTCAATGGCAAGTGTACTTGTATGATGTAATATCATGTTTGTCTTTTTTTCTTTTAAAATATCGTTCATACATAATAATTCTTATTAAACCCTAAAGTATAAAAACAATTAGAATATATTTCTAGCTCAAAAATATTAATCGATGAATCTAGTTTAGTTGGTTCCATAATATGAATAAGTTGTAAATCTCATTATGTTTGTATAGATTTCTTATAAATAAAAGAAGCAAAAATAAAAAATAACAACTTAAGAAAAATATTAAACTATAAATATTTTATCGGTGAAAATTGTTGGAATATTTATATTAGAGTAGCAAACACATTAAATAGTATATTACAAATAAATTTAATTATATATATATATATATATATATATATATATATATATATTTATTGTTTTATTACTGTCTTTATCTCTTAGATCTAACCGGTACTATTTTTTCAGAAGAACAGGAATAAAAAGTTTATAAAAACTAAAATAAAATAAAAAATGGGGAAAAAACTCAAAAGGATCAAAGTAAAAAACGAATACTGGCCATTTTATTACCAAAAGAATATGTCCATCAGATGTAATGGACAAAATATAACGACAACTACCATAATAATAAAAAAAAAATTAGAGGGAATAACAATGAAAACCAAAAAGACTAATGTTTTGAAGACTTACAAATACTGTTATCTGTCTCTCTCTTTATATATATATATATATATATATATATATATATATATATATATATTATTTTTTTATTTTTATTTTTCACTGTGATATATGTATGGGGGCAAAATGAAAACCATTTTTCTTAGAAAAAAAGAAACAACAATGTATACAAACTACTAAATCTTGATAAAAATAAAATAAAAATTGTTGTAGTTGCTTGATAGTATAAAAATCTTTATCAGAAGACATGAAATTAAAAATCTTTAGTTTTAACTGAAGTTTTTGTTTCATTGTCAGACACTACGCTCTTTTGTCTTTGTAAAGAAAAGTGGAATTTTAGCATAACATATCTTGATATCTGCAAAATGATACATCCTTAGAAGGTTTATGGTACAAGGCTAGCAGATGAAAATGGCATACACCTCTGTTCACAGTGGAAGAAAAATGCTTTATACTTGAGGAGTGCAGTGACTCTCAAGGCCAACCTACATCTCACAGAATGCTCTATCAAACTCTGCTAACATTACTATTTGTTGAAGGGTTATTGAATTGAGGATATCATACATGTATAATGATTTCTGCCATTCCCAACACCTGCATCAATGCAACCAATATGATGTTTTCTTCTTCATGCTTGCACACTTGGTTCAAAAACATCAACCAACCGCTCCATCATCTGTAATTGATCATAAGGAGCAATCTGCAGCATATGGCAGAAATAAAAATTAACCATAGATCAAAAGTTGCTAGTACTCTCTATCTATGAAGCACGAGTACTGACATCAACACTGATACGACATAGACACACGGGGATACGGATTTATACATATATAATTTAAATATTTTTTATTATATATAGGATTTTGTCTTATTTGTGTAATAAGCTTATAAGTTTTTAGAAAATTATTGTATTAATCCCTTTTAAAATTGTGTTGGGACTGTGTTAGAATAGTCAGATATTTATAAAAATATCTTTTGAATTGGACACTTCGCTCATACGTGTATACGTGTCAGTGTCTGATATGTGTCGGACACGGGATACGTCACTTAAAAAGGAGTGTCTGAGCTTCATAGTTGCATTGCATATACTAACATGCTTCAGCCAAAGATACTAGTAATACTCTCAATAACTTATTATACATAATCATTTTTGTTTGGTTGATATTGTAAAAATTCTTTATACTGTCAGAACATATACTATTTACTCAATTTTTCCTTTTTCCAGGGGATTATCATATCAGATGAATATATTACCTGACTAAACCCGTCAGGCCAAGTTATTGAAACTGCATAATTTCCCATTGGCCGAATTTCTTCAGGTTCAATATCTTCAGGAACATCATTGTACTGCAATTTCTGCTCCCCCGTCCATTCATCCTGTTTTTAGATAAAATTAGCTCCTGATGAGACAGATACCTAAATTGAATATGAAATGTGAAAGATCCATGCAGGTATTAGTTTTGATTATTTTATTAATAAAATCAGACATGGATTACTATTCAAAGTGCAACTTTTCTTCTGAGAAAGCAAAAACTTTTCTAAAGTATTTAACTATATTTTTTACTTGCAATTTTCACAACTTGTGGACAATCACTTCTGGAATCTCCCTATTCCTGCCTAGTTGTTTAACAAATTATGTTTCTTAATTTCTAACTTTTGGCCTGAGCATTATATGAAATGTCGCAAGTTATTGCAGCCACAATATTTTCTATGGTGACAAAAAATAAATAGTCCTGAAAGTATTATTATACAGGGTTATTCTATCATCCTCCTCATGCATGTTGATCTAAGAACAGTATAACTTCAGAAATTTTAATTTTAAACTATAACTTCACTTCAAAGTATTTTGAAAATAAAATTTATCCGTTAATTTTTCACATACCACACTTTGAGCAGAGCGATCATTCCGTCTCACTGTTGCAGGATGCAGAAAAAATACTTCCTTTGAATCTGGTACCTTCACTTTGATTGCCTTGATTGATTTATCATAGGTGACAGCAGTCGAAACTGAATTGAAGTAAAGTATTTTTAAATCAAATAAAAAACATGGATGCCTAAAAAAAAAAAAACTGAATTTCTGTTTTCAATAAATTGAAATAATAATTTCTGAACATTATTTCCTTGTTACACTTTTACAGAGGTTATTTACATTGCATAGACATATGCTAATACTAATGTGCACTTCAAACCATATAGAACATGGTTGGTTTAATTCCAGTTACATGCAATTGAACATTAGCTTCAGTATCTTGTTACTAATAGATTTGGTAAAAGGCTTTTCGTTCTCAAACATCACCAAGAAGGAATAGAATACCTTGTTGGCGTATTTTGGCACACTGCTGAACAACACATACTCCTAGATTTTGGAATATCTTGGAAACTTCACCTTGAGGATCAGCCACCACTTCTGGCATTCCACTGTCTCCAGAGGCAGAGAGCTGTGACACTTACTCAAATAAACTTCATTTGTTCTCAAATCATACTTTGCATTTACTATGTATTGAGGTTTTGAGACTGGTATAAACATAATATCTAAACAAACTCATTGCAACCAAAAATGCTCCTATCAAATTTAAGGATAAAAGATAAAGTAAAATGAAACATACAGTTGGTCTAATAGGGAGATCAAATAGATGAGGTATTCCAAACTGCTGAACAACCTGCAAACATAATCAAACAATCAATCATGTGCCACAGACAGTACAGAATTGTTTTATATTAGGTATCATAAGCTTGTCCACATTTTTTCCTTGATGAAGCAGATAAAAAGTTAACAATCAAAGACAATGTTCATGCCTCAGAGCCTGAACCTCTGCCAAATGGGTAATATCGTTTTCCATCAGCGTCAAAATGACACATGTTCTCCACAACAGCAACACAAGGCACCTTATGCATTGACAGACAAAAATATTCGTAAGTATCAAACATAAATAACATCAAAGTAAGACTCAAATTATGACTGGCAAGTACTTTCACAAACTTGTTTTTAAGAAAAAAAAATATATCAAACTGTGGAAGGATAAAAAAAATGTTAAACAGTTAGAAGCATGGAATTAAAAACTATAAAATGGAATAGTTATGTCTTCATATTGTAGAAGAACCACCTTAAGCTTTGAAAACATCCGAACTCCTTTTGCAACATCAATGAACGACAGCTTTTGAGGAGTGGTAACAATTACAGCGGCCGTTAATGGAACTATCTAAAGAAATATGAAACCAAAATCAAATCAAATGAGACTATGCAACTAAAAAGATATAGGCAAATTAATTAAAGAATATATAAACTATATAGGCTTTCTAAGCCCAATGTGATTGATATTAGCCAGATTTCTGCACTAAGCAAGGAGATCAAGTAGCCAAAACTTCAGCCAATATTAGAGCAAAACTACAAAAATAACCGGAAAGGGCAGATTTTGGGTCAAAACCATGATTGAGCTGAAAACATGCCCATCCAATTATTTTTGCACTATGCTTAGCTGAATTTGGGCCAGCTTGAACTTTTCTAGGCTGAAATCTGACCCAGCTCAATAACATTTTCATACAAAAGACGATTAAGCAGGCCTGTTCCAGCCTATGACGGAAGCAAAAGTGTGATTTCAAACAAACCATAAAAAATTATGAAATAGAACAATACTAGTCCACCATTTTAGAACCTGGCATAATGTGAGTTGAATATCTCCAGTTCCAGGAGGCATGTCTATAATAAGGTAATCCAGCTCACCCCTACATTGTATATGGAATCAGGATTATACAATTTTTGAACAGGACTAGAGTATATATTACTATATGGATGTAATTATTTTTAACTCCAATGCATGCTCTAGGGGAAATCAATAAACTTGAATAACATGAAAAAATTGGCAGAAACAACAAAAGCTTGCCCCAATAGGTGACTAGTAGTACAATAAAACAAAGCAAAATACTAAAAGAAATGGTTTTATAATTCAATATAGCATGTAATCTTTTCCCTATTCCCTCTTTAGTATTTTTTCTTTAAATGCTTACCACTCTGTAGTAGTAAGAAGTTGATTAATGACTCCAGAAACCATGGGGCCACGCATTATTGCTCGTCCTTGTCCAGCAAATCCAAAAGAGACCAACTTCACTCCCGAGTATTCAGTTGGAATTATGGTCTTCTTCTCTGGATTCTGCAGCAGGACTCTGAAGAATTATGCTTGCAGTACTTGATAAATATTTAAAATCAATTGGTTTGTCAAATCTTACCATTAGTAACAGTCGGTTTTCAGGAGAGACCATGGTTGGCAAGCTTGGACCATAAACATCAGCATCAAATATACCAACTCTAGCACCCATATCAGCCAATGTGTAAGCAAGGTTTACAGCTACAGTTGATTTTCCCACGCCCCCCTGCAAAGTTTGACATAAAAGGCGTTCATAAATGCAAATTATGGTAAATGAATTGGCTCGTAATTCCATCTAGAAACTTTTTAGCTTCAACCAATCGTTGATATTATAATGCAATCCTTTCAGTGTGGAAGAGCTGCACAGTTCTTGTTCCAATAAAAAATCAAGATATTTTTCAGGTGCTATATGTGAAAAACTATCATTCATAATTAGAATAAAACAGGATTATGGCAAATAATTTGATATAACAGGACCAATATATGATGAAGGAAAACCTCCCACAAAGATCAACCTTGCAACTGGACACAGCCACAATATTTGAAATTGTCTGTAGACCTGCTGGAAGTTGCTCGGCGTATATAGGTCTTGCTGGTTGTGCAGACATTGTAACTTTAACATTCTTGACCCAAGGAAGCATTGCCACCACTTCATTTGCCTTCTGCTCAAACTGTATCATTCATATATGTTCATTAGTCTCAATGACAGAGTTAGGGATGTGGAAAATCAAGTATGAAACATTTCTTTCTCTAATGGAAGATGGATGAAATATTTCAGTTTTTATCCCTGCTATGTACTGAGTTTACAAAAAGAAAGGTCCACCACTCTAACCTACGTCAGATATAGCTCAAACAATGGCAATTGTGTCATTTACCATGTCCTTGATTGGACATGCTGGTGTGGTGAGCTCCAACCGAAACGATACCTGAGATTCAAAGGAAAAACTTTTGGTGAGAAATTTATAGTTTACATGTGTTGCAGAAAGTTTCAGGCCAGTGCTTTTAAGACCTCTCCTAGTGCTTTATCAGTCTGCAGATCTTTCACAAATCCACATGTAACAATATCTGTTCCAAAGTCTGGATCAATGATCTGAGACAAGGCTTTCAACACATCATCCTCAGCCGTTCCAGTTGACACTGAAGAATCACCAACTGCATCTATGAAAATCGACAAAATTAAGGCAAGAAGCAACAACAAGTACTCCATTAATAGATCATTTCTTTATTATCTGGTGACCGAACAACTTAAGGCGTGTTACTTTTTATGACATGTTTTATGCATGGAAATCTTCAAACTTTTTCCAATATAAATCTGCCATCATCTTTACCCAAATACTTGACTAATTAGGCTGTGAAAAACCTCTTGCTTGTCAATTCTTTATAAATTATAATCCTTCCAATGACTGACATGATCTCCATTCAAAGTCCTTCTGTCTTACGAATTATAAATTATGATCATCTTACAAGTCGGTTTTATAAGAATGAGTTATGCTTACACTCATTTTGTAATATGATATCATAGCTTATCTTAGCAAAGTTTGATGGATCTACCGTGCCACCCGCTATCGGACCGCTATCAGACTACCTACAAATATCTAATCCCACACACAAGTTGAGTAGTCTCAACGTGAGAGGCTGTTAGAGGTCTTATATCGATTAGAGATAAGGTTAATTTATGGTATTTAAGTGGAGACCTCACCTTACAAACCGGTTTTGTAAGAATAAGTTAGGCTTAAACTCACTTCATAATATCATCATTCAAAAGTGTAAAACAACTTCTGAATGTGAAAATAATCTGATTAAGTGCTCCAAAAAAAAATGTTCCGAAATTCAATCTAAAACATTTGATTCATATCCTAGATTACAGCCATGAGTTTTTTTAATTTATCGAAAAGATTATTTACACACACATAAAAAAAGTCTTATCAAACGTCAACCAAGAAATCATGAATTCCTGGAAAGACGATTTGGGATGGTTTCATAAGCATTTGACTTTAATTATTCATTCTTCTTTTTTTAGTGTATAAATTGTCTCACCAGCCAAATCTGCCATTGGAATGGGCATATACATTGAACTTCCAACCTGATCCCCAACTTTTAAGATTATCTGGTTGTAAATTACCATTTGAGAAACAAAATTATAATTCACAACATGAGATACTAACGTTAACATAGTTTAACTATTATGCCTAAAATTACCACCTGGGAGCAAAAAAATATGAATAAATTCAGTTACCCACATGTACAAGTATGCCTAAATCCCAAATCCTTTGACAAATATCCTATTTTAGTTCTCCACTATGTCTGTCAGAAAATTAGTTCTTTTAACTTTTTTTGTCAGCTTTCTCCAACCTGATTTGTACAGGAACCAGCAGGAAAAAAAAAAGAAAACAGAACAAAAAGAATTATATGAATCTATAGCCATTTCACTCCTATACAGAAGTGTCAAATTCTGCTCTTTAATTTATCATATCAATCCTGATAAGATTATAGAACAAGTCAACCAACCTCTGGTGAGCTTAAGATCGATCAAGCATTGGATTTACACTACCTACGCACCAAACCCAGAAACAGGGAAAGTGATTTTTCATTATAAAACAGTTCCATTATACACACACACACACTCTAAACTCATACCCACACTGATATTCACAGTGCCCACATCTCAGTTCACAAAACTTTAACTAAATTCCAAAACTTTAGCACATATTTGAGGCCAATGAGTAGAATTAATTAAGCATCTTCCATGCCCAGAAAAGAAATCCAATTTAGTAATTTACCTTCTACAGAAGCAGCTCTGGAGGTGACCCTTTTATGGGGGTTCCACAACAACCGCTGGTCCTTTTGGGAGTGAAGAGAAAAACGAAGGGTGGAAAAAGGTGAAGAATTTACACTCACAGAAGGCAGCAAACCTGCAAGAGGAAAGAGAGAGAGAGAATTGTGATGAGCATGACATGATGTGAAAAGGGTCTAAGAGAGTGGTGTGTGTGTGAAGAAGGAATGAGAGACACACCCCATGTTAGGTGTGGAGGTTTAGAGGTTTGGATAGAAAGGTGAGGAGAAGATGGAGCATGAAGAACTTGCATTCTGTGCGTGTGGCTGAGGTGAGTGACAGTTTCTTTCCAACCTCATGTTTCAGTTACACGTTGCTACTACTATATATTTTTTTAATTATTATTTTGCAAATTATAGGTTCAATGTTTCCTTGTACTTCGGCTTTTTCACTTTAGTGGAATGACATATATACCCTCAAGGGCTTATAATTAAAAAGTAGATTTCATGGTTAGAATTAGAGGGAGAGGTAAGAGACTGAGGTGAATCGAGAATAACCTATCCTAAAGGACTAGTAAATAAATTATTGTTATCCAATTATAAGAATCACGTGACTAGAAAATGTGATAAGTAATAATATTGTTCGGAGCGCCACGTGAATCGAAGCTGCGGTAGATTTTTGATAAAAAAACAACTTTTTCAGTTCATATTCTAAAAGAATTTGATTGAAATACATTCATAATTTTTTGTAATATTATCGTATAACAATGGATTATATCTACAAGTCTATTGACTTTTATAAAAATTACTTCGAATATCATACTTAATAAGCTTTCAGATTAGTTAATAATATAAAGATATTTATACTATCAATACATAAATGTTAAACTCTGCATAAATTGTGGGTTAAAAGAGTTGTGGTGTGTTACTAGGTGAATCCAAGTAGTAGTATCTTATACTTGTTTACACAAAGATTTATGAAAGTTAATAGTTTAACATTTTCTTTGATTTTAGATGATGTAGGGAAAGTTATTTTTTCCTTAAAGATGAATAAGTTTTTATATTTTATTATGTGATTAATCAATACTATACTTTTAGTTGATTCATTTTTCTCATAAATTTTAATCTTAATTTTATAGAGAAGAAAAAACAATTTATACATAACATATATCTAAATTGTCAAAGAAACTCAACAAGAGAGGTGAATTAGAAAATGACATTATTGGTCAATTTTTAACAGTTAAAGTGAATTTCAACCCTTAAATCATGTGAAATATAGCCAAACATAGTATACCACAAACAAATTTATGCAGAGAAACAAATCATATAATTGTGTATCTGAAAGTAAGAAGTGAAAGAATCAAATTGGACATGTCTAATGAAAAATGAAACATAAGGTGGAAAACAAAGTTCTGAGAGTGACAATCTTCCATGTTCATCTCCAACTCATAGCATGCCATCTGATTTTGCAGGCATTCTCCTGAGGAAGTTTTGTGGAACTGCAGGAATATCAAAGCTGCGAAATCTTGGCGGTCTCAACACATAAGTGAGCCAAATGAACATCAAAATGCGAAAAGGAACAAAATAAGTCACAATCACAGCCACAAAACAGAAAATAACAAACAAAACAGTTGCTCTTGGATCCCTCCAACTGAGTAGAGACTGCACCCTTTCTCCTTGAGTGGCCAAATCAGCCATCACTTCTAGCACCCTCCCCGCCACTGCCCTTAATCTATCATACCTCTTCCTCAAGTTATCACCACTGAATTTAGATGGAAAGGGGTCAAATTCTTCTTCTAGTTCTTCAACAGTGGCTGTGTCAGCCTGAGACAAACTCATATCCATGTGAGAAGGATATCTTGGCCTTGTTCTATAGCGCCAAATTCCAACCAAGAAGAGGAAGGAAAATGCTGATGGCAAAATTATTTTAGGAAGGAAAATGATAAACAGAAACATGAAGTAACTAACCACAGTGGTGATTGAACTCTTCCAAGAATGTATCTCATGAAAGTGTTTAGCAGCAGAAACCACAACACTGAGAAGACCAGCAATCCTGTAAAACTGAGCTTTTCCCCTCCTCATGCTCCACACATTTGCCCCCATGTCTAGCATGTATTCCACAACCTCTTTGCTGAGTGGTGGTTCAGCCCTTCTGAACCTCAATGTGGTGATCACAGCAGCTTGGTTCCTCAAACTATCCAACTGAAATCTAGACAAAGGACTTGTATAGTGCATTCTTGGGAGCAAAGGTTGTGCATAAGTTTGCAAAACATTCAACATAGAAGGACAAGAAAACCTCACAGCCAATTGAATTTCTCCCATCTTCCTGGCTCCTTGAGTTTGCAAGTTTATAAGTGGATAGGAATGAGTGTAAATCTTATCACTTTCAAGTGTGGACAGCCGAATCCTTACCTTGCCAATTCTCTTATCAACTGCTTCTTCAGGTTTTTTTCCTCCTTCATTTTTCACTACGTTCAAGTTTCCATTATCAAACACAACAATAGTGATCACAGTGCAAGGATCATAAACTTCCCATGTGTATTGCTCATTCCATTTAGGACAAAGACTATCCACAACAGTCCTTGTCCTCACCCACTTGGGACCATACTTGGCTACACAAAAGGCATCAGTGCGGTTATCCTTCTTCATTGGAGAGAGCCCCACAGCATTCAGGATTCCCAATTCAAGAACACCAATACTTGGTTTGCACAAGTTCTTAGATGATGGTCTCACATCACTGGTGTAGTGAGTGGCCTCATCAAGAACATGGTACCCTCCATCCAAAGAGATCCTCATGTTAAGTTTACTTGAAAACTTGACCTTCTCTTCACCCTTATTTTCCTTTGGCATCTGAAGGTTGTACCACACACTAGCTGGTGGAGTGGCATCAGTTCTCTTCTGCACATTCTTCAAAGGAACCACGCAACTTCCCACCCTTTCATGCTTGTTGTAACTCCCTTGCTCGATTGTCACGAACAAGCAATCATCAAAGGGTTCTTCTACAACGAACATCAAGTCCTCATTCCACAAGGGGTTTGCATTACTCTTCCTAAAACGGCTTCTCAAAGCCAAGTTCCCCACAACACCTTGGATGAAAATATCCGAGTTATTGCCACTCTTAAGCTTGAGCAACAAATCCTGAGCTTGAATCACATTAACTCTAAGATACCAAAGCCTAGGAGAAATATATACCTTCGAACGAGTGTGAGCAATGTTTTCACCACTAGTCTCTGCTGCATCTGAATGCCAAGCCTCAGGAAAAGCTTCATCTGCCTGAGTTCCCATCCAAACAGACAACATCAACTCTACTTCAAGCTTCACCCCATTTTGATCCTCAAGCTTGTACCACTGTGGTGCCAAGGGGCTATCAGGAGGGACCCTCATGGGAACATCAGAAATTGTGAATGCAACGCTTCCCAATAACTCATCAGGGTCATCACAATTCTTGTTCCAAACCACAATCTCCAAAACTGGTACTTGAATCCTATCCTTGGAAAAAGCAAAGACATGGTTCCATTCCGGGGTAGTGGTTTTCTCCAAGCATCTGGTTGTTCCTGTAAAGCTTCCAAGGTTCACTTTCACGTAAGTGTTGCATGGTTTAGATGCACAGAAACGTTTGGCCTTCACCAACCTTGCAAACAGAAACTGCATTTTCTCAACCAAGTCAAATGCAGTGGGGAGCCTATCACCACTGATCACTCTTCCAGCATTGATGTTTGGAGTTGTCACCTTCAGAGAGAAATCCTCTTTGTGCTTTTTCTGTTGTTGGTTTTGGTTTTGGTTTTCCATTGTTTACTCTACAAAAGTGAAGACATAATACAGTTAAATCAATCACAAACACATATATAACATGAACAAATATCACATAGAACCAAAGCGGGAACATATACACTCACAAACTGTTGAATAATGAAGAACTCAAACACTATGTTCCTCAATATTTCAGAAGAGAAAAGGATGTGAGAACATATAAAGAAAAGTGAAGGTTTGGTGAAGAAGGCCAACAAAAATGGCAGTTGTCAGTTATGAAACATGATACATAATTGCATGGTGATTACGGTTTGCAACAGCTACATGAAATTGATTGAAATTTAAATTCAAATTGAAAATATGTAACAGAGTAAATTTTGTCTTGCATCTTTTATTGTGAGCTTGGTTTACTTATGATACTTTATATTTATAATTATTTTATATATAAATATATAATAAAAATTAAAAATTTTATCAGATTTAATTTACTATCACTGACTGTTAAATATCAAATAATGAAAAGCTAACACACAGGAATGTGAAAAATTGTGAGACAAAGGAGAAAGAATAACCACCTTTAACCTCCTTCCTCACTTATTCCTTATAATAATATAATTTAATTAAAAAGTAATAAAAATAGCAGTTACTAAACTCCATAGATAACGGCTATTACTCAATTTCACAGTAGAATGTTCAAAGAGTATATTCCTTTTACCATGTTATTCCACCCTACATTGATAATGAATATACATTTAATTTTATTAAATTATTATTATTAGTATTATTATTATTATTATTATTATTATTATTATATTATTATTATTATTATTATTATTATTATTATTATTATTATTATTATTATTATTATTATGTGCGAAGATGTCATGAATCTATGATTGGTTTATTTTTGTATGAAATTTGTTTAATTCTTTGTATAATTCGATTTCATTATTTTTTAAGAATACTGGTGGTAATGTATCAGTTTGTATTTGAATTTTAAAAGACTATTCAATTCAAAACAATGAATGTCATCTAATAATTCAGTAACTTATCAGTTTGAAAAAAAAAAATCATTTTCCCTGTTGCCTAATCAAATACTATTGTTATGTACATATTAAATGATTTGTATTTGTTTCTATTTTCTTAATAAAATAGAATGTCAAAACCAATTTAATCTGAACCACAAGCATTTTTAGATTTGTATATTCTGAAACAGTTTGACTTCTGCGAAATGATAATACTTTTTCAAAAAAAAAAAAAAAACAAACTCAGACACGTACTAATTTTGATGTAAAATAATGGGTAAATACAATATTTCAATCAATTGTCTATTTTTAATTGTTATAGGTGTGAAATGTTTATAAAAAATTAAGAAATTTATAAGTTAAAGAAGGTTTGTTAATTATCATATAAGATCCTCCACATTCCTTAACAATTAAAGGTATAAATTATAGTTTTAGATTATAGCTCTTTTAAGTAGACTTTATATTTTAACTGAAATGTGAAATGTGTATGAGTATGATATGACACTAGATAAAGAATTGATAATTAAAAAAACTACTTAAAATTAATAGAAGCATGGAATACTTTTAATTATCAAAATCTTTAAAATATTATAATCACTTCCACTTTTCTAATAATGATATTTTTACAACTCAACAATTTTATACCATCAATAAATTTATAAAACTAGTTAACAGGTACTATTTTCGTCTCTCTTTTTCTTTATAATTACAAAAGTTCTTTTTCTAATGATTATATAATCACAAGTTGTCAAATGGTTCTATGATTTTTGAAAAGATTCATTTTTCTCGCCATAGCAACTAATAATCATGTGATTGACTTTTCCATGTCTTTTGTAAGACATGTCTTGCACAGTAGAAATAAAATGGACAGTTAACACTTAAAATCAACCTGGGATCACAAGCTGTGCAATTTTTATAAAAACGTTTTAATTTAACTTTTTAAGTGGATTTCAAAAGAACAACTGTATAAAATATTAAACTTGATTGGTACAACAAAAAATTAGTTTAAATTTGGAAAAGTATGTTTCATGTTTGATTTAGTTTTAAGACATCCTCAAAAGTTAGTTCTGATTAAATTTTCACAGAACTATTTTCATTTCATGGAAGAGGTGCAAAATAACTTATAACAACACATGGAATTACTCCGATTTTTATCCTCAAGTTTCGATTAAAAGAGTAGAAATTGCAACCATAGAAACATTTCCTTAATTTTAACAGTGACAAGCTGAATACAACTACAATGTTATCTACTGTGTCAACAGCTTAGTTTAATTCACTATTCATGGTGGCTTCAGACCTACAACACGCTACGATAATAACTAAGAAAGAGAGTGCAAGAGCACTAAGGTTACATAATACAGGCACACACCCAAAGGAAGATAATCACGGTACAAGCGAGTGACAAAAACCAAAGATAAGATAACAAGAATGACGGGATGAATAAATCAGCCATCACAATGTTGCTTGTCAAATGAAGTAATGAGAAGAGAGTTCAACACTAATAATGATCTAATGTGACTAAATTCATAATTGATAAATAATTGCAGTAATTTAGTAAATAGCAAATTGCCTCCAACATCCTGAGACTTGATGTCCAAAGATCCTTCTTCACTTCAAGGATGAATGAGTTACTGTCTGCGCAATCATCAATGCAAATCCTTTTAGCAGGACAAAAACTTGTCCCAATAAAATGAATCACGGTGAGTAATAAAAAATGCATGTACAAGGCAGAAACAATCAGGGTAATTTGAAATAGTGGTAGTCTTGAAGCATTTAAGGATCTCTCAAGTAACAGGATTCCAAAGGCTTTAACTTGATGTCACAGTCTTGTTGCAGAACCCATTTCTTGGCCTCTTGTTGGATATAATATCAGAAAATGAGTCAACTAGTTGCCCTGCCAAACTACTAGGATCATCAATCAGAGTTTGAATGAAAGTATTTACCACCCTTCGTTCTTGCTCTGTGGACCTCAAACTAAACCATGTCAGCAATTTCAACCTAAATTCCTGCTTGATATGACCCTGGCATTCTAGCCAGCGAATTACTTTCACACAATACTCAAAGTTTTCATCTAAAGAGAATGGACCATCAGAGGGGCGTAAAGGAGAGTCATTTATCAAAGTGCTGTCACAATCATGTGTCTCTTCATTTGTGCTAGTTTTCCTTTTTCTATGTGCATCTCCACGTGAGTCAACAGCAGGAACTTCTCCAGTTTGTCCATGGTTCCATGTTTGAGAACCACCACTACCATGTGATCTTGCTAAATTTTTGTCTAAATCATGCGAAGCAGCATCATCATCAGCCTCAACAGCCTGCTGCAAGGTACAACCATTATCTTCATCTCTGGAAGACTCAAACGGAGGTGTCAGCTCTTCGTTTAAATCAGGCACTGAAACAACATTTAGATCAAGGTCACGTGAACCTGAAGGCAACTGCTCTTGTGATTTGCTAGGCTTGATAGTTTCACTCTGCCCACAGCAATTTCTCTTGTCAGCACAGCAAAACCCCTCAAAGTTACCTTGTTCTTGAGCCCAAGTAAGATGCAAGATTTTCCCAAGGTCTCGAACCTTGAATCCAGAGTCTGCTGATGTGGGATTGGGCTCCAATTTGGAACCAGAAGAGTTGCATTCAGCTTGAAGGTTCTCCTTTTTTTTATTCACAGCCACTGATGAAGATGAATTCTTTTCCAATATCTCAACGCTCTTGGTGAAACACTTGGTCTCAGAGTGACCCAGGTCACCAGTATCAGTAAAAGATACAATCCGAAAAGTATATTCCGTGCAAGGTTGGAGGTTGGATAACAAAATCCTTCTCTGAGATTTGGGAAAAACACAAACAGGATCTTTAGTGTGTGATTCCTCCCTGCTCTTGTAATACCATAGCTTGTATCCCTTAATGTCCCCAGAAGATGCATTTGACATTTCAATTAAAATTATTTTGACTGAGGAAGCTGTCACCTCTTCAAACACAATCTTGCAGGCAGCAGGAAGTGAACCCTCTGCAAGATGAAGAAGTTCATCATATACCATATATAAATCAAATTGCTAGGCAAACAAACAAAAATAAATATGACTATAACAAATAATAGTTCCAACCTCTGGATTCTGGATTTACATTGGGAACAGTGGCCAACCAATCATCAGCTTTCTCAATAGCAAGAGAGCAGAGTTTTTGGACATCACTAGCAATAGGGAGTCTGCTGACAATCCCACGTGCCATTTTGGCAGAAACCCCATTAACTGGACCAACTTCAGTTTCCAGTTTAGCCTTTGCTTCTTTTACCATTTCATGCAATTCTTTAAATCTCGAAGTACCATCCAAAAGCCTGTAGCTCAAATATATCCTGAAACATAGTACATCTACACGTCGAGCATCTTTTGCTATGCTTAGCTGCTTCTTCCAACATCTGCCACCATGTAACATGAGTCACCAATTTTATCGAGTAGGTTATAAATTTAGTCACAAACACAAGTAGAAAATGGTTTAAATGTTTTGTACACCACAATATTCTATTTCACAACAAATTAAAAGCACTGAGAATTTCACAATATTCTATTTCAGTTAAAGTTTGTTTCATTGTTGCAACTATGTCTATGTGAATGATGGACAAAAGACACAAGTAACATGGAATATATAGTTATAAACACAATCCAGGTTGATGCATGTTTGATATTTCACAGCATAAACACAGAAATCTGAAAAGACTAATCAAAGCTTCATTCAATATTGATACAAAGAACGGGTAAAACACCAATAATTAGGAAAGTAAAGAAGATTACTCACCCAAGTATCCCAGTAACTTTGCCGCAGGATGCACAACAATAACCACCATCTAATTGCATCAGCTGTCCATGATCAACAACTCCAACTTTTTCATGTTGTAGAGCACACTCAATATGGCAAGACAATCCACAAGAGTCCCCTTGAGCAGATTCACATGTGCATACCAACCAAAGGCTGGGATCCTTATTATCATCAAAAAGGTGGCAAATACAGCAAGAGCACCTTCTACAAAAAGTGTCATCTTTAGAGAGAACTGCTCGACAAGCAGAATTCTTACAAATCCAGGAGTTTGAATGTCCAAAATCACTAGGTGGGTCAGGAGTTGGTACAAACCGCACAGGGTTTTCTCCTTTGCGATGTTGCTTCCTAGAAGCCTGATTGCTGACACCAGAAACTTTTTTTGAGTCCTGTTTCTTGACAATCTTACTGGTTGACTTAGTTTCAGTCATCCTGCTTTTTGAAGAAATGTTCTTTTTGTCCTTATCAAAGCAAGTTCTTAGAAGTTCCTTCTTAAGACCAGGTTTTAAGAACTCCTGAAGAAGTTCTGAACTTCTTGAAGCATCATCTGAATGACCATTTTTTTCAGGAGTACTTTGTGCACTAGATGAAAGGCTTTGAACACCAGAAACTGGACCGAAATAAAACCAAATAAAAAGTAAGTCTGGTGTAAACAGAAGGAAATCTAACTAGAGTAAACAGCAAAACCTACACTCCGGTATAGATGTTGATCAACTGAAGAGAAATAACAATAAAACAGATTAATACAGAGCAATAACAAATGCAACATAATGATAAATTATACACAAGTTCCACTTCCACCAAAGACATGAATAAAAAGGTAATCACGGTGGATTTCAACCTTGAACCGAAGAACTTCAACCATTCAATGATTGACTACATCCTTCAGATCAAGGTAGTCAAAATCAGGATTTTATGCGCTCAGAAAGGGGAAACAAAATAGCATATCGTGGAATTGTAACACAGCATAAGATTCTACACGATTTAGAAAATTCATATATATGCATATTACATAAGTGAGAGAAAAAAATGATAATAACACTTAAGATCATAATCATAAACATAAGAAAGCAGTGCTGTTAAATGGAGCCACCATGGCTGCTGCGTGGAACTCTTTTGCCAACTGCCATAAGCAATTTGTGAAGGAAAGACCACTGTGGCAGTACCATAGGTGGAATGACATGTTTATATAGAGGAATTTTGGCCTTACACCGTATTCCTCCACCTGCCATCGCTACCATTGTGAAAAAAATCAATAAAGCAACACAGAATTCACAACTTAAGCTAGTAGTGCCTATTGATTTTCTTTGACAAATAAAATCATGCCCCGATATTTAACATAAAATCCGAGCAGAGGTTGCTACTATTGGTACATATAGTATCATTCTCAATCTAAGACTTGTATCATTATTTGCACACCAATATCTACTTTAGCTCGACACTCCTACGCTTCATTTCAACATCATACATAAACTTAAGAGTTAGAAATCCAGCAACTAGAGCTAAACACATCAAGTTATGTTTCTACCTAGTTGTGATGTATGCATCAATCAGCAGTAGCAAGAGAACCTGCAATAGAACCATCCCTACTTCAATTCAACAGAAGAAACTAAATAAATTGTTCAAAATAGTACATAACAAACGGAAACCAAGAAAAAGAGAGAAGACAAAAATGTACAAACAGGTAAACTCCAAGTCACATGAACTCAACAAACAAAAATGAAGAACTAAGTTGCGTGAAAAACATAAAAACAAAAACCTAAGAAGAGTCGATTCAGGAGAAAACCATTAATTCACATGCCAGATCCAAGAAAATTCAAAAGCATTAGCACAATTTTCCAAATAATGCTACATAAATCTGTTTTGACTCTTGCATTTTAAACTAAATCATTTATCATGTGATCAAGAAGTATCGTCCTAATTAGAACACAATAATTGTCTTTGAAAGCATTTCTCTTTGCATGGACATAATCATTTCAAATTCATTACCACTTTCAACTTCAAAAAAGCAATAAAAACATTTAAACATCAATGTCAAAATTATGAGCAGATACCAATATCATACTAAATCAGGAAATGAATTAAGCATTTAAGAGAAATAGACACACCAAAAAAGGTTACTTAAGTTCAAGATGAACAACAACCACGTAGAAGACCTGGAATCGAGTTCCTCCGGTTGAAATGCACAATTTATCACTAGATAAATAGGAGTGATAAAAGTGGGGTAGCCTGAATCAGTTAAAACTATAGAACAATCTCCAACCTATATTCCAAACAATAAAGATCAGACCTTCTCACCAAATGTTTGACAATACAAAACAAGGACATGATGACACATAATTGTGTACACACATCAGGCATTCTCATACTTAAAATACCTAAAAGACTAAAGAGAGGAAATATATCAGGAATGATTGAGAATGAGAAGGTAAATACCTCACAAGCACCACATCCTCCCTACCATGGAAAACAGAAAAAGAAAAGAGATATCTTGACAGAGTTGACACTACAGGAGCATCTGCAAACAATGTAGCAAATCCTGGAAAGGAGTCCAAGGGCATTGCCCGAGAGCTATAGTTTGGAATAACCCTTTATATAGACTAGACTATGCAGGAAAAGGAGAAAGACCTAAAGCTTTAATTTTGAACTTATTATGCACATCTTAATTAATACAAGTGCAAATATTGATCACGGGCACCATTCAAAATACTTTTAAGGAATGTATTATTACTCAATCCAACCATTTAAGTGCACTTAATTATCTTGATCTTTCTTGGCTGATATTTGAAAATTTGGTCCTCAATACATACATAAATTATTCCCTCATTCCTATTTATAAAATCCAATTACCTATTTCATCAAGATTAAGAAAGTGGTTATTTAGTAGATGGCAATAAATTTGATCAAAAATTTATATTTTATCTCAAAAATGCCTTTGTCATTAGTATTTCTCTCTCTCCAAATAATTTTCTTTTTACAACCACTCCCTGTTTTTAGTTAGGGGTATTTTAGACTAAAAAAAATTCATGCAAGAGACATTATGGATTGGGTCTTATAAAAGGGAACCACTTACAACTAGGGACAGACGAAGCAATATTTTCTTAGCTTAAAAGGTATACTGTATGCTCATCTTTAATATCTTCCTGTGAATATTTACAATTCAATTTCAGATTAATGTGAAATATTATATCCATGATCTAAATTAAAAGAATCAATTATCCCATGGAAGTTTTCAGCGAAATTTGTTGTAAAGAAGTCTTGTCAGGATAAACCTGACTAGATATAAATAATATTGGAGTATAGTTATATAATCACCAGACACACTGCCAGTTCTACTCAATTGTAATCTATTTTAAAATGCCAAGTGCATGTTTAGATAATTTGAAAAGTGTTACTTGAGTGGAATGCATTTTAAAGAAGCATCTTCTGTAGAATGAACTGTGTATTTAGGAAGGTTCTCCCTAAAGGTAATTGATACAGAAATATCAAAAGTACTTTCAGCCAAACTTTTAATTCCCAAATAAATTAAGTTTGGTAACTGACTGCAATTTGGATACAGAATCGTCTTTTGAGGAGCTATTTACATAAGAAAGACTAAATTCAATAATCACACCCAATTCTTAGCATTTATAATACTATCAAATTCTGCAGTTTATGTTTTATTTGGGAGAATTATATGTACTTCAATTCTATCTAATTATACTCTAACCATAGCAGAAACGCACATTAATGCATTACTATTCATAATTTTATTTCATACGATAAAAACAGAACATCATTGGTTCATCAAAATTCAAATTCATATCCCCAAGGTTTAAAGGGAAAAAATAATAGACATTCATATTGTGAATAAACATAACAGGAAAAAACAGAATAAACATCCAGTTAAGAAGAAATCCAAGATCGGTTTTGAAGATAATCTTCATAGCCTTACCTAATTTATTGCTGAAGTTTTTAGTACATCTTATGCGATATAATTCTTCCTTATTATTATCCTTAATAAGGTATCACAAAATTTAACGTTTCCCCATAACAAAGCACATACAGTATTGTTTATTTAGCATAATATAATTCCAATTAAGAAATAAGAGGAAGAATAGGAACTAGATTAACTTTATGCTGCATTGCAGCCCATAGCTACAATTGCTTTCCAAAGCTATACCATATAGAGGAAAAATAGAAAAATACTAGATTTTAACCATATGTGTTCAGCATTTATTAAATCTGAGATTATGACATAACATTGATCCTTGACTCTAAGAAAGCAACCATGCAACAGATACGACCTCAAGCATATATGTTTACAAGGCATATTATGACATTAAATGAGCCAAACAAATTTCAAGTTAGGGTTTAGCCAACAAAAAAGGAAAAAAAAAATGTTGATGAAGCAGTTAGGCACTAACACAGTAATGAGGCAATTGGGCTATAAAATGATCAAGTGACAAAAGACCTTCCAAAATAATCAACTTTCAATATTTAAACCAAACAGTGGACTGAAACTGTACATAAACATTAGTGCATCTGTTGAAACATATTGCAGTGTGTTTGTCAGTGGTAAAACACATAAGATAAGATAATCATTAGATAAATCACACAGCATGCATGCATTATCCTTCCCTTTTTACATTGTGTCAACAGATGAGAAAACTACATAGCCCTCACTTAGCCAGCCAGACAACATTTCAAACACAACAAAATGTTGCAACTTGTAACTACTGAGAGAACAAACTCAAAAAGAAGCTCAAAAACACACCTTTAGCAAGGAACTTGTCTTCTAGATCCATTTTGTAAGTATCCAACACTATAACAGAATAATGGCCCTTCTCTGACAAACAGAAAAAAAAAAAGCATTAAAAGGCTGCTTAAGTTATTGTGAAGAGCAAGTGAGTCTCATGCTCCGTTAAATTCCCACATGAACAGAAAAATGAAACATTTTTAGTAATGTCTAAGCTATGCATCACACTGAAGAAAACTAACAAACACCACTTAAAACACAAATTCCAACTCCGTTTAGAAGTTCAAACATGAAAGCTCATCTAGTTATCATTTACCTTAAAGAAATAAGAAAATAAGAATTTCCCACGCAAGAGAGTAACCATGTTTCAAATACACCAATTTCAGAACACAGCCTCTCCTGACTTTGAACATCATAAGCAGAGACATTCAGAAACAAAACTATAAGTACATGAAACCAACCATTATATATATATATATATATATATATATATATATATATATATATATATATATATATATATA
>Ga0099825_1003022_pt1 | contig 22439 bp, 15 predicted proteins | sample SiratroredBW_FD_76838 | JGI IMG/M metagenome (GOLD analysis project Ga0099825, IMG submission 76838) | Root nodule microbial communities of legume samples collected from California, USA - Siratro red BW | ecosystem: Host-associated > Plants > Roots > Nodule | place: USA: California | collected... | reverse complement strand
TTCTTTTCTTTTCAAATATTTTTTCTATCTCTTCTATTTTTCCCACCTCTTTTTCTCTCTCGCACACAAGTATATGGAATAATCCAGCAAATTGGATAGTGATAAAAAGTATTTCATAATCTTCCCACCTGTAATATCTAAAAAACTAATTTTAATTCGAAAAAATCCTAAATTCTCAACTCTAAATTTAATATCTTTTTGCTTATATTTAAATATTTTATAATTATAAATTCATCTTTGTAAGATTGGTATTTAAAACAAATTTTGATAAAAAAAAATTCTTCAAATACATCTATATGAGTAAAAAAGGTTAAAAATTTAGAAAAAGTAGAATGGTTGACACAAATAGAAAAACAAACACCTCACTGTTCACCAAGTACTTGCACTCAATACTGTTGAAAGGTTATCATATGCATCAACTCAAATTCCTTTATCAAAACACTTAAACTTGATTATGACTTCACTAAATCATTTAAAATTAATCTCACCTTGTCCCAACGACACTCTTTAAAAAACATTATTTTATTATTATAAACAGGAGTGTTATCGAGGTTTTAAATATAAACTTTAACCTAATAATTTTCTTGTAAACTTTTAATTATTTTCAAAGGAATTTGTTAATTTTTTTAACTGGGAAAAACATGTTATGTCCTACAAAATTTGTAAATCTTGCGGATAAGTCAGTGAAAATAATGTAAATTCACACATCTTTAATTTAATTTTATCTTGTGATAAATACAAGTAAGTACATTTTAGAGCACAGGCCACGAAAATAATCACATAGTTTTCTCTAGCTATGTACTCTGTACTCTGAAATTCATTTGTATGCAAGTGAATTTTAGTTTAATTTTTTAAGTTGTTTTTCATCTTAAATCATGATACCATTAATCAATGGACCAACCATTGTCAAGGCTTTATCATCATTTTCTCTTTTTACACTGATTTTTTTTTATAACTATGTTTATATTTTCTTACAAGATTTCTTTTAAATTATCTCTTATATTACTATGAGGAAACTGATTTTATTTTTCTATAAGTGATTATAGATTTTTTTTAAAATATATTTTTAATCTATTTTTCAAATTATATATTATGTACTATTTTTCCTTTAAGAACAACTAGAAGTTCTGTAAGAATCTCCAACAACATTCATTACTTGACTGAGATGATAACATTTATTTCATATACCACCAGAAGATATGACAATGTATATTATCACATGTAGCTCAGAAAAATGCTAATCTGCCCTCCAAAAAAACTAAAATAAAGTTTTTTTGAAACTCATTAGAATCTTCATTCAACTCTGACATGAATATCCAAGGAATTTCAGAGACACAAGCTCCAATATTGGACAGCTTTGGAGGACAGAAAATGAATAAAATAAAGAAACATGTGATGGAATATAAAGTGTTACTGAAGACCAAAAAGAAGCAAAGCTCCTACAGCACCTAAACCAGCAACAAGTCCAACAATAACTCCAATAGGAGGCAAGCCCCCACCAATAGCTTTTCCAGTATTAACATCATATCTAGCAAACCTCTTCTTTGGTGCTTGACACTGAGGACATCCATATGTGTCCGGCTGCACAAGATCAAATAATATGAGAATGAGAAAAGCACTCTACATATTGATAATGATTCAATGTCAACAAGTACCATCTCAAGAAGATGAAGTTTCCTGTGTTTGTAGTTGAATCAAATATCATTTAATGGCTATCATGAAATCCCTTAGTATAATACCACATAAGAAAGTTGCTAATGCTGACACTAATACTACATCAACAATAGTAAAATGTTGTCCCCTTATATGAGGTTACCACATACATCATGTAACATTGTTGAGTTTGGTCAAAAACCAAATTATGAGGAATATTAATCACAATGAAATCCCTTTTAATAACCATCATGAAAATTGTTGATACCAATACCATAATAAATTACATAACAGGCATTCTAAGTTAAAAGAATGGGTGCTTGAAAGAGGGAGGAAGAGCTTAGAAGCAAACTTTTACCTGCTCATCAAAAGGTTTCTGTAAGGTGTATATGTATCCACAATCAAGGCAAATGTGAGTAGCTCTTGCCTGCATGCGAGTTCACTTGATCAACAATTTAATGTAAAGTGGACATAATATCATCTTTAGTCCAGACAACAAATAATTAGGAGGAAGAACAAGAATGTCACTTCAAACTGATTCTTGCCTTTTGAGCATCAGTCAGTTTTCTTCCAAAGCGAGGAGGAGCAGGACGCTTTGGGAGCCTTTTAACGTCTACCTCGGCACCTCCTCTTGATAACAAAAGATGGAGAATTTAAGATGTTAACTCATTGCAGCTGTTAGGCAAATGATAGAATAAAGACATAATGGCATGAAGATTAGAAAGACTACAATATGCATCTTATGTCTATCATAGAATCAAACAGATGAACTTAAGTGGCATGATAAGCCTTTCTTCAGTTTTTTTATCAATTGTTTGTGGTGTTGGCTCCTCATGGTAGCCACAAATTTACTAGAGAATTAATGCAATTAAGAAGAATGAACGGAACAAAGGTGGATAAGAAAACCTGCTGACAACAAAGTAGACAGAATCAGGCTTTGCTTGGATTGCGGTTTTAGTAAATCCAAGCTTATCCGCAGGCCACAGTTCATCTCCAAAGAAACTGCTAGTGTAAAGAACTTGGTCCCCTGACTTTAGCCCTGCTCTTGCTGCATTCCCACCACCATCAACAGCCTATAGAAGATAACAAATTCTCATTCACAAATTGGAATCATTCCATTCAGTACATCATTGTGAAAGGGAGCAAGATACTAACAGTGATGACAACACCCCCACCAGGCTTTTGGCCTAAGGTGAGGCCAAGAGGCTTGTCAACCTCCACCTCAATTGTCTTTGAAGCTCCAGCAGTTCTTGCTGCGATCTCAAGTCTCCTCCCACTGATGGAGGAAACGTTCGTTTTCTCACCAAGGAATGATTCTGACACACCCCTTTTGGCTTCCTGAAGTGAGAGACCTTGTAAAGATGTTTTCTGCAGATACAGGAGCACATGGTTTCAATTTGTTAATCTGCAAGCAAGAAATAATCACATGGTTTTGTACTACTACATATCCATGATTCTGGCTAATTTCCACACAAGTTTTTGAGATTATCAATTTACAAAAAAAAAATAGTAACTTTGGAAATTGGTATGAGACCATTGTAATTTTGGATCATGTAATACTTTATTGTAAGAGAGAAAAAAATAGCAAGTAGTAGTACCTGGCATTGAGGAGGAGTAAGTGTCTTGGAGTGTGTGAGGTGAGAATTTTTTAAGGAGGGACTCCTCCTGGTGGTGAAGGTGGCTGAGAATGAAGTGGAGGAACCGGCAACCACCGCTGACATGTTTCCGGTGAGATATGTGGATAGGAATTCACCACCAAACAAACACACACTTTTGCTCTGAATAATAGAAATGAATAGAGGAAAAAGTTTCTCCTTTTCTTTTTATTTTCTTATGGTGTTTTTATTTTATGTTGAGAATAGATAACACTAGACTGGTGGTGGAAATGAAGACACCAAACAACTTCACTGTATGGCCTCAAGCCATTCAAGGACTGTAAACTGTTGTTGTTAATAGTACTTCCCAATTCACATCAACTTGTGTATTCAAGGCCTCTTGTTTTGCTCTTATCCAACCAAATCACACATTTTTTTCTGCACCAAAAAAAACACATTTTTTTTTTCTGTACCATGTAAAACATACGCTCATGTGAAAAAGAAAAACCTTTAGCAGAAAAGAAAATTAAAATTAAATAGGGCATCTTTAGTAAATAGGAGGAGAACAGGCCCTTTTTGGCAAATAGTTAAAAGGCAAGAACTTTGAAGTAAAACCCTAGATCTGTTGGTTGTTCATTGCTTTGCCTTTGAGTGGTACCAAGAGTGAGAAGTTGTAGCAAGGGAAGAAGAGGAAGGAAGCGGGAAAAAACATAGCACACCAAATTGACGCTCTTAGGTTCGGACCCGAAGGGGTTAAGAGTGACTTTATCGCTTCCCACACACTCTTCAATCTGTCCTCGAATCTGTAATCACTTTCTCTCAACTTCCTGTGTTAGTTTTTTTTTTCACTTTAAAGCTTTTTAAATTTCTAGCGAGAATCTTGATTAGCACAACATCAGCATTTGTATCTATTTCCCCTTTTCATTAGGACCTTTTTTTTTGTGGAAAAGAAGATTTGGAAGAAATTAGAATTTGATTGTGATGAAGCTGATTATTTCGTTGGAATTGTTTTGGTGTCAAATTCCGGTCTGTCTTCTGGTCCACCCTTAAATATTTTGCTTTAATTTGTTGTTTTAAGCAAGAAGAACAAATGAAGTGATGAAAAAGGCAACGTATGATCAATTTGTCTGAACTGTTCTTCGCTGAAGATAACCTTGACAAGTAAATATTATTTCGGTGTTATACTCCCCTCTGTGTTTCGAATGATCTGGGTTCTTCTAACTGTTTTGAAACTAGCTTAGACAGGGTTCTCCTTGATATGGGCTAGTATTTGGTAGTATTTATGAACCTAGCTACATTTGTGTGATAAACATTTTATATGCATTGATATGCATAGTATATAGGACAATCTCACATGGGGATATGTACTCAAAACATGTACAATGAATACGAAAAGGGCTATTAACATGTAAAAATGGGTAGTTCTGGTTCACATCTTTTGTGGTTAAGTGGGCATTACTTACTTGTGTTACGAATCTTCTGTTGAGTTTTATCAAAGTATGCATAACTGAGAAGAGTTCACAGAAATACACGATATTGAAAATTGTTATTTCTAGGAGAATACCATTTATGTGCTTCCGAATTATTATCATTTGGTCTAAATTTAAATTGTAAAATAACCTGATTTAGTTCTGAAGAAGAACATTAATTCATATTTAATATTTTACAAACTTAGGAGCTAAGGTGAAGTGATCCCCATATTACAAAGCTTGGAAGTTTCTCCCAAATCCTATAATGGAAAATAGGGTGAAATCCGAGAAGAGAAGCAGAGATCGACACCTGGAACGTGACGACAAATACCATCGTGATTCCAAAGACCACCACAATCATCGTTCAGATACGGATCACAAGCGTGAACACAAGTCCAGGGACAAGGAAAGGGATAGGACTCATGACAGAGATGGAATCAAGGACAGGGATAGGAATTATGATAGAGAAGGAAGCAAGGACAGGGATAGGACTTATGATAGAGAAGGAAGCAAGGATAGGGATAAGCTATATGACAGAGAAGGAAGCAGGGATAGGAATAGGGCTTATGACAGAGAAGGAAGCAAGGATAGGGATAAGGCTCACGAAAGAGAGAGTAGCAAAGATAGGTCAAAGGTGAAGCGTGATGATGGTAGGGAAGATTTGGTGGAATCACGGTACTCTTCACATTCTCATAAGCGGAAAGAGAGGGAGCACAGTGAGGACAGAGACGGTGAGGATAAGAAAATTAGGGTTTCTGAGGACAGGAAGGAAGGGAAGAGGGAACGGAGGAAATTTGGGGACAAAGTCAAGAAGGAGAACGAAGAAGATGGTGATAATGATAATAGAGGCATTCATGAGGCCATGGTCAAGTATGAAGACACTGAAGGTGCCCATGGCTCAGCTTCTTCCAAAGACACTGTAACTGCCCAAAACGTGAGTTTCTTTCTTTCTGTCATGTTTCTCTTTTAACTTTTATATGGTGGTCACCGGTTTTAACTTTTCTTGGTTATAATTGAATTATAATATGTATGCTTTCGTAATCTTCCCAATACAGAGTTCTGGTTTAGAAATCATGTTGAATTGTAGGTTTTACTTTCAGTTATTGGCTTCCTGCTTCGTGAACTAGAATAGGTTGCCAATTTACTTGAACACTATGAGATAACCCCTGTGGTCCATCTATCCATATGTAGTTTGATTGACTCACTTAACCTTATTGATAATTTGGTTTGCAAAAGAGATGGTTTGTGATCTTATACTTCCTTCATTGTGATTTTTCTTTGTGTTCAGCTTAATTACATGCTCACTTCTCTTACTTCTGTTTCCTAGTTCCTTCTCTTTTATTGTTCCTCTTGGAATACTTGAAGAGGGACAGACATTCACTGACATTTTATCCTTTTGCTTTCAGGGTGCCTTGGGATCACTTGCTGTGGCGCCCATGAGTGTGCCTGAGACATCTTTAGCTCCTCCTCCTTCACTTCCTATCAAGGTATCTTTGAATTCTACCACAAATGAAAATAAGGGCGTTAGTATTACCAGGTCTCATGAGGTTACTGGAAAATCTAGTACAGATGGGTCATCTTCAACTGCTGGAAAAGCTGGAAGCCTGTCAATGGATGCCCTAGCTAAGGCTAAGAAAGCTTTACAAATGCAGAAAGAGTTGTCAGAAAAGCTGAAGAAAATTCCTCAGGTAAATTGATTATTATTTCCATTAACAAGTACTTACTGTCAGCTGGACATTTCTCTTAAATAGCTAACTGATGATACTGATTTGATTTTTTTCTAACTGTACATATTCCTCTGAATGCATTAATTGCTGCTTTTGGCTGTGTAGTTGAATAAGAGTTCTACCCAAAATTCACAAGGAAGCTCAAACTTGGGTTCAAACAGTGAATCCGCCTCTGCAGTCGCATCAAAAAGTTCCACCTCAGCTTCTTTTGGTCATGTTGCAAATATGTCAATTTTCCCCTCTGCTGCTTCTGCTAATCCTCCAGCAAGTGCCACCACTGCTGCTGGTATTGTAAATGCAACTCTACCCAACTTGGAAGCTGTCAGGCGTGCTCAGGAGCTTGCTGCAAGGATGGGATTTCGTCAAGATCCGCAATTTGCTCCTTTGATAAATATGTTTCCTGGTCAGATGGTAACAGATGTTGCTATTCTGCAAAAGCCAACAAAGGCCCCAGTTCTTCGTCTTGATGCTCAGGGGCGGGAAATAGATGAACATGGAAATGTTATTAATGTGACCAAGCCCGTCAACCTTAGCACATTAAAGGTGTGCTGCTTTCTTATTTGTCTCCTTTTTTCAGTTTTTTTCTTTTCTGTTTGGGATTCCTGTCTTAAGGGTGGAATCTGGTGTCTGAACATTACAGGTCAACATTAACAAACAAAAGAAGGAAGCATTTGAAATACTACAACCTGTATTGGATGTTGATCCGGAAGCAAATCCTTATTTTGATGCAAGTATGGGTATCAACAAAACAAAGCTCCTGCGACCCAAGAGGATGAATTTCCAATTTGTGGAGGAAGGAAAATGGTCAAGAGATGCTGAAACAATAAAATTAAAGGTATATACTGCATCTGTCCATCCCCTTCTCCCATTTTCTAGTGCCTTTCCCTTTTACGTAATTCTTTTCAATTGCCTTGTGTGTGATCTGTTATTTTTATTTTGACTCATGCAGAGTAAATTTGGAGAAGCTCAAGCAAAAGAGCACAAGGCCAAACAAGCACAGTTGGCAAAGGCAAAGGCTGCTCCTGATATAAATCCCAACTTAATAGAAATAACAGAGAGAGTTGTAATTAAAGAAAAACCCAAGGACCAAATTCCAGACATCGAGTGGTGGTAAGCTTATACTTAACTGAACTACTGCTTTCGATGTATGTTTGTGTTTGTTAAACTGTGCGGATTATTTAAGGGTGTTATTCAAATGTCACTAATTTTGCAATCAAAATTTAGCAGGTACACTGCATACGCCTGTTTCGGTAGTTATCACCTTATGTTCTTCTGTTTGTGTTGTTTATAAACATGGTTATAGTCACGTTAGAAATTATACAAATTGACAAACCGGAATAAACCACCCTGGCTGCTTTATATAACTGTTACAGTACTAGTTGAATATAAAACAAGAAAATACTAATTCTAGTTGGTAAATTGTACCTGACAATGAACAATTTGACATGAATATCTATTTCCGATTCTAGTATTTTCTTTCTTGGGAGTACTTGTTTTCTGTTCCATTGTACCTCTGGTTGTATGTAAACATTTATTCAGTTAACTATTTGATTTTATCAGGGACGTGCCTCTTGTGCATTCTGGAAGTTATGGGGACATTGATAATGGAACCATAGGTGAGGATAAACTGAAAATAGAAAAAATCACTTTCTATGTGGAGCATCCTCGTCCTATTGAACCACCTGCTGAGCCGGCTCCTCCACCACCTCAACCACTCAAACTAACTAAGCAAGAGCAGAAAAAACTCCGCACACAAAGACGAATAGCCAAGGAGAAAGATCGACAAGAGATGATAAGACAGGGCGTCATAGAACCACCAAAACCAAAGGTCAAGATTAGCAATTTAATGAAAGTACTTGGCTCTGAAGCAACTCAAGATCCTACTAGGCTTGAAAAGGAGGTACGCAGCGCAGCTGCTGAGCGTGAGCAGGCTCACATAGATAGGAATATAGCACGCAAGCTTACTCCGGCCGAGCTCCGGGAAAAGAAGGAGAGGAAGCTGTTTGATGACCCAAATACACTGGAGACAATTGTCTCTCTTTACAGAATAAATGACCTCTCACATCCAAAGGCCCGCTTCAGAGTTGATGTTAATGCTCAAGAGAACCGTTTGAGTGGATGTGCTGTGATTTGTGATGGCATCAGTGTTGTTGTTGTTGAAGGTGGAAGCAAGTCGATTAAGAGGTATGGGAAACTTATGCTTAGACGCATTAATTGGAGTGATTTTTCGAAAGAGAAAGAAGAAAATGAAGATTCAGATGATGAAAAGCCTGCCAATAAGTGTGTTCTGGTGTGGCAAGGAAGTGTTGCCAAACCCAAGTTCCATAGGTTCAGTGTTCATGATTGCATCACTGAAGCAGCTGCCCGAAAAGTTTTTGTGGATGCTGGTGTTCCCCATTATTGGGATCAAGCCATCAACTACGTAGAAGATGAAGCTGTTTGATTTGTCTTCCGGTGTTTTCGTTCTTTGTTATTGGCCTTCCTTGGCTAAAATGTTGTGGTGAGTGAACAGTTTTACAATTTGCGTCATGCAGTGTTTTAACCGTAACAATAAACAGGATAGCGGCTAAATGCTCCCTTGTTTCCTGCGGCCAATGGTATCTACATTTGATACATCCTTTAGTGGTGTAACCTTTGTCATATCAAAGATGCAAATGATTGTATGCGAAAGACAATATTTGGTTAAAATTTTGGTCTTTTGGGTTTTGATTACCACGTTTCCTAATTTTAAGTATTGACCTTTGGTTATTTAAAGATGGGTCACGAAGGTATTCTTATGCTGTAGGTATTCTTATGCCAAGGGTTTTGTACTTTGAGGAAGACATGACCTTAAGGTTTGTTTGGATTTCAAGATGGATATGAGAAAGTAGATTTAAGTTAATGGAAGTGTGAGAAAAGTTTAGTTATTTAGATTAAGAGAAAGATAATGAGATTTAAGTGAAAAATTTATAAAAATTTATGAATGATGAAATGTGTATAATTGATAAAATATTTTTTAGTTTATAAAATTATAATTAGATTGTAAGGTCTCTAATATAACTAGCGGGATTTAACTTAATTCAATTTTACCAAATGAGATTTATTTTTAGTTAAATAATTTAAATTGTGAAATGATAAATGGATTATATTTCTTTTAGCTTTAAAATATATATTAACTTCTGTTAATGTATTACTAAAATAACTATTATACTTCATGTAATTTTTACAAATACTTTTCTCTCTCGTGATTTTAGTAAAATAACATAATCTCCCAGTAAAGGCCAGTTTGATTTTCTTATTATTTTAAAACTAACATATTAACTAAACTTTAAATTAAAAATATGAAAATTAAGAATTAAAATTTTAAAATATAAAATTAAACAATACAATTATATATTAATAATAACTAAAAAATTATACTATCACTTATTGTCTTATAAAAATATAAAAATATATTGAGAAAACATTGCTTTAATTTAAAAAATAATAAATAATTATTAAATATATGAATATCATTTATTAATATACGAAATGTATATGTTAATTTTAAAACTAAAATTATGATTAAAAATTTAAGGAAAAATGGACGTAATTTTTTGTATAATTAAATTCTTCAGTTTTTATTTATAAAAATCTTTAAATTTTGTGACTTATCTTATTTAAAATTTAAGAGAGATAAATGTGATTTTTATATTTTAAATTAGAAAGACAGAGTATAGCCTGATTTAAATTTACATTTCTATTTAAATTTCTATTTTAAATTAGAAAGACATAGTATAGCCTGATTTATGCTTCTCGAAAAATGTGTTAGCCATGTGATCTTTTGAGTTGAAAACATCTAAGAGGCTTTTGTTCTGAACAAGGGAGTATTAGAAAAATGCCTACTCTTAAGAATCTGCATTTTTTAAAAAACCAGATATGCAGATGATCCTCAAGAACAGTAATATCTGAAGTACTATGAACTTTTAGTTAAACTCTTTCATAGAGAGAATTCATAGTATTGTGATTTTATATTGACACAATTTCTGGTAATTAGGGAGAGAATTCACAGTAGTATTATGATTTTATATTGACACAATTTCTGGTATACAGATGACCTTCATAAAATATCTTGAAAAATATACCATTTGTAAGAATTTCCAAAATAGGTTTTAAGTATCTTCAAATTCATACTATGTTTCAATTGCGGCCCAATTCTATTTTTATTTTTTTTTTCAATAAGTTCGTAAAGAATTTTGAAAAATCTTTATTTTTTCTTTAATAATCATCAAAAAGACATTAAAAATGCAATGTTTGAGAATTAATACAAACTAAAATTAAAAGCTTTGACTCTGCTCATTATTTATTGTGAAGTATCTTTCCTTTTTCTTTTCAGTTTGTATCTTATATTTCTTATCCTTAGTGTACACAACATAACAGAAAAACAACGGTGACACAACATATTTACGTGGTTCGTCACTTGTGTTTGTGACTACGTCCACGGGGGAAAAGTGTTCTTGTTTCCACTGATTGGTATGTGTATGTTACAATAATGTACATATGGAAACCCAACAAATTCACCTCTCTGATTATTGTCTCTCCCTACAGTAATTGCTTTGCATGACACTGTTTATTCCCTCTTTGATTTGAGATACAGTAGATACAACAAATACAAATTCAGTATTAATTCCTTGCTTATCGTATACGATTTACGTTTGAAAATGGCTCAGCTCTGGCTTTCGGCGCAGCCTTAGCTGCTGATTCTGGTGCTCCAAACACATTCCAGAATCTCAATGTTTCATCTGCAGCAGCGGATGCTACTGTGCAACCATCTGGACTCTGATATTAGTTGACATAACAGTAATTAGTAAAAAGTCTCAAAAGACAACAATCTAATCAGATTTGTGCTCAACAAAATGCAAAAATGAATCAATTACCTGGGCCATGAAAAGAACTCTGGAAGTATGACCAGTGAGCTCAGCCATCTTGACCATTGAGGGGTATTTCCAAAGTGTTAACTGATTCTGGGTGAAACCATGAGAGCTGAGTAATTCCCTCTCGTTCTTGTTCCACAGCAGGGAGCATACCTGAGACCCAGTGTCAATTGAGTTCAAGCATGCACCTGTGTGGGTATTCCAAAACTTGATGCACCGATCACCACTGCCTCCACCTGTAGCTAACAAATTCCCTTGGAAGGGACACCAAGCAAGGGCCTTTACAGCAGAGGTATGATCTTCCAGCCTGTGAAGCCACTGTGTTGTGGAATTAGACGATGCAGTGGCTCTATCCCAGATGTAAAGTAGATTATCATTACCCCCGCTGGCTAATTGTGAACCTGAAGCTGACCACTTCAACCCACAAACCTCTTGCTCATGTCCGCTATAGGTTTCAACAATATGTGATCTGATTCGTACATCATTGTTGATAATTCTACCATCCATCCCTCCAGTTGTGAGTACGTGGTTATTCCATGCCAAAGATCCAACTCTCTGTCTGTGTCCACCTCTCAAAGTCCTCAACTGCAAAAATTAATAACACTATTAGTAAAGGATAAATGAGTAGTTTATTATAGATCTTTTATAAGCCAAAGATGATATAAATACATACCTGTCTATTTGAAGTTGTGTCCCATAGTTGCACTTCAGAGTTGTTCAAACCAACTGCAATATGCCGTCCATCTGGAGCCCAGCTAACGGATGTTACAGGGCCATCTTCGTCCTCAACTGTAACAAGTTCTGAAGTAGAACCATTTGTTGCATCCCACAAGTACACTGTGCTTCCGAGTGCTATGGCAAGAACATTGGCGCTTCCCCAGTCCAACAAATTGAGGTAATAGTCATCCACAAGATCCGGAGCATCCAAAGTTCTCTCAGAAGTCTGATGAAGACCGACAAATAAATTAGCACAAATTTCAAAATAATGACATACCACACAAACTAAGCCTCTTCAAATCCACTTTCATTGAAATAAAATCTCACTAGGGTCTAGTCAATTAATGGTTTTCCACATAGTCATCCCACTTAATAAACAAGGGACCACACCCCACTTGAGACTACAACTCCACTTGGACCAATCCTTGCTTACAAACGGAGGAATGAAATAAATTAAATTGATGGAATGGTAAACAGATTTTACCTGAGGAATAAATCGTCGAGGCTTGACTGATTTATTATTATCTTGGATATGAGTGGATAGCTCGTGGGGGATTAAGTCAACTGGTGCAGGTGGCTTGTTCTTGAAGGCGAGAATTCGAGTCCGGTTCATGTTTAAGGATTCTGCAAGCTGCTTCCTGTAGGCCTCTCGAGATGGAGAGCTCCCAACTGGGTTTTCCTTACCTTTATTTCCATCTGTGAGCATGTAGTGAGCATAATCAAAGTCCATTGCCGACCGATTTGGTATGAATCTGTCCAACTGATGGGTGATCAAAACAAAAACACAATCAAATTGGTTATTTTTCAGCAACTAATTGAAAGTGAGATATACAGATTTATCATGTTTGGATTTGAAACCCATTCAAAATCTAAAAAAAATAGAACTTCTAATTATTTAGATTTGAAACCCTAATCCAAAAAAGTTGTCCCGACAATCATGCAAATTATACACAGATTACAATCAGGGAAAAAAATATTGCAAAATTTTCTCACATTTTCTTTGGAACTCTTTCTTTGAATAAACTGTTCTTGAAGAGGGTAGCGTGATCGTGTCTTGAGGGTTCCGGAAGAACTCAAAGATCCTGCATCCATAGTTAGAAGAAGAAAACAAAAACACAAACCAAAAAAACAGAAAACAATATAGACACAGCGCCAAAATGAAAAGAAAATAAAGCACAAGGCAAAATCAAAATCCTGCAGAATCAGATTATTAGACAAAACGAAATCAGTCGTCAGAAGTGATTAGTAACAAATGACAGAGAGAGCGTTAAGTGAAGTTCGAGTGCTGGAAAATGAATAGAGAGAGAGACAGAGACAGAGAGAGATTTAAATGGTGAAGGTTTTGAAGTAGGATTGTATATATAGTAGAAATGGTGACTGAAAGATGAAAATTAAGGTTTTGGAGATTAGGCAGCAACGGCTATTTTTATTTGTTTTTGAAAACAACCGTTGTAAAGCATATTGACCAAATTGTCCTTTTATGGGCGATAATAACTAGGTCAGAATTGATAATAAATTATAATAATACCTATAAATTGTTAACAGACAAATGTCAGAGTTTTTAAAAATAATTCAAATAGTACATGCCGCGTTATTATAAAGTAAAAATAATTAATGATATAAAATATATTTGAATTTTTAAATTTAATAAAAAATTATTGTCAGAAAAATGACAATTTATACTATACAAACATATTTGTAATGAAAAAACAATAATTTATCTATAAAATAGATAAAAATTGATTGAAAAATTATTATTATCTTGCAACTTTTTTTGTAAAATCAAAAACTATTTTTTTATATTAATATATTTTTAGTTTAAAAATATTTAGTTTATAGTTTTTACTCATCAATGTTTCTAATAATTAATTTACTCATTGATTATAACTACTATGAATAATATTTTAATAATGCTAATATTATAATACATTCTTGAATTAATCTAAATTCGTCCGAAACTTTTGTTCTAAAGCGTAATATTTATACAAACAATATATATATATATCAATATCTTGTATCAATAATATACCAATATAAAAAAAATATTTTATTGTATCAATAATATACCGTAATATCATTAATTATTAATTCAGTACTTAGAGTAGTAATTGAAATTAATATTACCAAATATAATTGTATATCAATTTAAGATATCTGACAAATGGATATTTTTTAAAAAACTTATTTTGTTGCCGATTTATATTATATGAGCGTTTCTTTATAAATCGAGTAAGCAAAAATTAAATTTTCAAAAAGACATGACTTGCTATTTTTTTAATTTTTTTCATATGCATGTAATATTGATTATGTGTCAAGGATAATGTCAACTTACAGAAATATTATTAGTAAGGATTATTTTATATATATATATATATATATATTATATGCATTTCTACATAATATAATATTAACAACTGTCAATTAGTTGTTACATTTAGTTAGAATAAAATATATAAATTAATTTATTAAATTGATATTAAAATTTTATAATTTAACATCTGGACATTCTAAAATAAAAACCACTATTCTCAATTATAGTTAGTTTTTCTTTTTAAAAAGACATTCATAGTTGTTATTAAAATGCAATTAAATACATCAGATTTTAGTTATAGTCTTTCCATAGACAATCAAATATTCATTATTATATCCATTATTTATTATTATAAATCAAAGAAAGATTTTATAACAAGAAGTTGAATGATTTTTTTTTTGGGGGTTATCTTTCTATTTACATGACTAAAATATTAATATTTAAATTAAACTATTATTATTATCAGTCATATTTTACTATAGTAAAAAATCATTTTTTGTTTTTTGTTCAATATAATATATATATTTTAAGTGAAAAATAGTTTAAGTTTTTGTATATCCTTATAATAATATTATCATCAACAATTGTTGGCTAAATAATAACCTTACATGAAAAATTATTTACAATAATATTATCATTGACAATTGTTGTACATTAAAATATCGACAAAATTGAATGTTTTTTTAAACTTGTTTTGCTACGGATTTATATTTCATGACCAGTTATTTGTAAAACAAGTAAGTAACTGTTATTATCTTGAATATTTTTCAAAAATCACAACTATCATTTTCGTTTTTCACTTTGAATATAATTAATATTTTAAAAATCTTTTAATATTCATACAAAAAATCAAAAACCGTCTTTTATTTTTTTAATTTAACATATATATATATATATATATATATATATAATTCTTTGACTAAAAAATGATTTGATCAAATATATAATTTTACTTATTAATATTATTAAATATTATATTTAATAATTAGTTAATCATTAATAATATTACGTGACTAATTAGTCATAATAATGTGTCCGTCTATAATTATTGTAAAAAAATTAAAATTACAAAATAAAATTGAAGTTTTTTTAACTTATTTTGTTATAAATAGCAAGTGGTTATTACTATCTTGCATCTTTTACAAAGTCACGAACTTTTTTCTAATTCAGTATGAAATAAATTTTTTAAGTTAAATATGACGACAAACAATATAGATAATTCTTTATTATGTTACTTTTTTTTTTATGTGAATAAGCAAAGTCAATAATAATAGTCAGTTATATAGGTTGAAATTTAACTTTCAAAATTAATAGTTTACCAATAAGATTCATTTCAAAATTTCAATATAGCCAATTCTATGTTGTTCTTTAATTTACTTTGACAAATTAACAAAAATCAAGGAAAATCACAAAAAATTAATATTTTACATTATTGACTTGTGTATTTAATGTATAAATGAGTTATTATGATTTACATAAACAATTATATAATGTAGATTATTGTGGTAATGTTTATGAATGATATAATGAAATATGTGTTTATTTATTGTTCTCATATCATAAATATAAAACAAGGTTAGTATGTGTTTGTGTGATTGTATGTGTATTAAGTATTAAAACTTATATTGTAGATATATCAATACTTCATTAAGTACTTAAATAATATAAATTTCTAGGTTGTGAAAAATTAAGATAGATTTTATTACACGAGTTTATGATATTAAATATATTAAGTTTGTCTTTATCCACGAAATTGAGGTTTGCATGTTCAAGGTATTAAAATAAGTCACATATTAACTTTTTAAGAAAATATAATTAATTAAGTGTTTAGATGAAGTTAATAGATATTTGTGAAAATAGGATTGAATTGTTTTTTGATTATTATTTTTTCAAGTCTTTTGTAAATATTGTCTGAATACAAATATTTATACTATTGTTATGTATATTCAAGTAATTAGTTAGTAAGAGATAGTTCAATTTGACCATGTCTTGCATACACAACCTTAATACCTAATAATTTTACTTGTTTAAACATTTTAGTTATAAGTATTCACTTAATATCTCTCCTTCATCATTAATTTAATATAGATAACAAACTATGCTTAGTTTTAAAATAAATGATTAACTTTTACTAAATAGACTAATGTTACAAAATATCATATGATTATTTTTTGGGTTCGTAGTCACTTTTTGTTGTATCTTGAGTATTTATTTAGGGTCGTATCCACTCTTGACATCTTTGGAGTATTGTTTGGGTTTGTAATTACTATTAGCTAACTTTTTGAGTATTGTTGACACTAACACTCTTAGTCTAACATAGTATTTTTTTAAACAATATTCACTTCTCAATAATAATCGAGCATTCTTTACCAAATAACTATTTATAGCTAAAACAAACCAATTGTATAAATGATGATCAACTAGTCACCGTTGTTGAAAAGATAATCATACTAGAGAACTAGAAAGATAAATTAATATATATTAAATTTGTGTATTTTTTTTATGTCAACTATTATTTTATTTTTATAACCTACACTATCTACGTATTTCTTGTTGAATAAAAAACAAATAGAATTGTGCCATGTATATGAATAAAATGTATGGTGATGAAAGACATAGTCTATAAAAAAAATAATTTTATAGTTAGGTTTAAAAAATATTATTTTTGACGAATGTAAATAGTTTTTATGGTATATTTATTTTTCTTTCAAAAAAAATATAAAATTTGTGAACCTTCTTTCTAAAGTAATTAAAGATGATAGTGTATATATTTAAATAGTATAGTACAAATTACACGATAAAAGTAAAAATTGTATTAATATTAATTTTTTAGAGTTTGATTAGAATTTAATAAAAACACAATCTAATATAATTATATAAATTACTAGGTTTAAAGTTTTAAAATACTAATTTCTTATTTTTTTATTTAATAGCCAAATCCCTGTTTTAATTAAGAATTAATAAACTTCTTTTACTTATCTAAATTCAAATGAAAATAAAGTGTCAAATTTAACTGAGTAAATTAATCAAAGTCACGCTGTGAAAATTTAAAAACATTGCTCCAACACGATCCACACATGTCATTATATGGCTAACCAAATCCTATAGTGAAAACCAATGCTTCTAGAAGGTTCAAACATATGTTTGGCCGTGGAATTTTAATTAAGCAAAGTCAAAATTGAAAACCCTAAAAGTGAAATTTCCCAAATCTGATTGGAATCCTGTGCCCTAACTCACGTCGCACTTATCGGACTATCCACTCACGACGGTTCCGGGGTCCTCCGTTCATCGCGTCTCTTCACCGGCGGCAGAGCCACCGCATTGACTCTCATCGAGAGCGAAAGAAAAAAAGAGAAAATCTGGGGAAGCGAAAGAAAGCGAAAGGTAGAGGGAGAGTTCGAGAGATGGAGAGTTCGGGGTTGGGTGCTGTGGATTGCGACGTTGGATCGATTGTGTGGGTTCGAAGAAGGAACGGTTCGTGGTGGCCGGGTCAAATACTTGGTCCCGATCACCTTTCTGCTTCTCATCTCACCTCTCCTCGTTCAGGAACTCCCGTTAAGCTTCTGGGAAGGGAAGATGCTAGCGTGTAATAGTCCTTTTCATTTTGTTATATTCTTATTTATTGAAATTTGATAACTTGTATCTGGTTTCATTTTGGTCCATGCTTTTGTTGGTTTTAGTTTAGACACTGACAATTAAGTCAATAAATGTTGAGTAAAACTGTTCTGCTGAAATTTATCTGATTGTGAGGATATGTGCATATATTATGCTTGTTGAATGGTTTCAATGAGTCAGAAAGTTATCCAGACACGTTCTTGTTATATCTAACGTGCTGCTGTATCAATTGTCATTGGTATTTTCATTCTATTCTTCTAATTTTCTTTCTGTGGGTTGGTGTTGTTTTAAACAGAGATTGGTACAATCTGGAGAAATCCAAGCGTGTGAAGACATTCCGGTGCGGTGAATTTGATGGATGTATTGAAAGGGCAGAGTCTGCCCAGGGTATGCCCTTAAAGAAAAGAGAGAAATATGCTCGCAGAGAAGATGCTATTCTTCATGCTCTTGAACTTGAGAGGCAAATGTTGAAGAAGCAAGAAAAAATAGGTGTTGCTTCTTGCTGGACTGATTTTAGATTATATTATGTACTGTTAAGAAAGGCGTAGTCATGTATCCATAACTAGTGACATTAAGAAATGAGAATGAAAAAAACAAAGTCACATGCTACATCCTATGAAGAGGATTGAGCTCAAAATTTCCTTTGAGAGGTCAGCTCTCATCCTCTGATGATATAATGTTGGTTATAAACTAATAGCTGATTAATGCACCCTTACGCTAATGAGTGATGGTTCTTTGCATAGGAAGTTAAGTTCAAGCCAATGGTAAAACTATTTAGACAAAAGAAAAGTAGATGTTGGATTGAGTGAGAGATATGTAATAAAGTGGCCAATGCTTTGTTTTCAGGACTGGAGCAAGTAGGTGTAGCACACCGATCAAAAAGGAGCAAATATGTTTATTTTCCAGCTGAATCTAGTGATTCTCTGGATTACAAGGAGATTCCTGCTAATGTTGCAATGTCAGCTTCCCAACTTGGAGGGGATTATGCTTATTGCAGTTCTTTGGCTGATGAGAGTGAATCTGCTTTTATGGATGTTGTTGAATCTGATTCTTTTGAAACTGGGTCTGCTAATGCTGATTCAGATTCCTCTGAAATGGAACTTGACAAAGATGATGAGATGATAACACTTTCAGGTATATTAAGATATCCCCATATTTTCTCTTTCATGTTAACCAACTGGTGAAGATGCTCTTTTTTGCTTACAATTTCTTGTAGGCAAATTGCTTTTCTCCTTCCATTCTTTAAGTCAATAAAAAAAGGATTATAGATAGAGAAACTAAGTATGGAGCTGGAAGTATACAAAAAGAAATGTAATAAAAATGCATGAGTTCAATCTAGCAATCCAGTCTTAAAAAAATGGTGACATTATTTAGTGTGGATTATGCATTAAAGCTGAACCAATTATATATGTTGTCAGATTGGAAGTCAACATGGTTTCTGTTGTGTTGTAGCACTACCTGCCTGTTTCACAGAGAGAGGGAGAGAGGATAACTCTTTTATGTTGTTTCAAATATTCATTTTCACTCTTCTGATGTAATTGTAACCACAGAAACTTTTCATGATACTGAAGAACAAGAAAGCACTAGTAGTGAGGAGCTTGATGAGTTAACAATTTCTCGAGACATTCCTCATCTCTATCCTCGTGAGCATATATCAGGTAATGAAGCGGTATCCAAATGGAAATTAAAAGGAAAAAGGAATAATCGTAATCTTGGGAAGAGGTTTGTTGGTGCTCCTGATGGGAGAGGTGTTGTTTTTTATGGAGCAGACGTGGAAGGACCGAGAAGCCGTTCAAATCACAGGAGATTGGATCCGAGTTTTCATTACTATGTGAATGGTAGTAGTGATGTTTTTGATGACATAGATCAAAAGTTTGGGCTTGAAGACGACTATTCTCCAACTTCCAAAGCACTAGGAAAATGTCAAAATGAAATTAGTCATGGTGTTGAATGGGATGAATGGGCTCGGGAAGATCACACTGCTTTGAAAGGATATTCGAAAAGTAGAGGGTTTGCTCCATTATATGGTGATCGTTATAATTTTGATGGAAGGAGGTCGATACTGGTTGATGTAGACTTGAAGGTTCAAGCAAGCTATAGGAAAGCACCTGTCCCCATTGTTTCTATCACAAGTAAGTTAGATGGGAAGTCAATAATAGGGCATCCAATCCAAATTGAAACCCTTAAGGATGGTTCATCGGATAATCTTTTTTCTGTAGTTGACGAGGGAATTGCCTTTGAGGGAAGTAGTGTACTTCCACCAGCTTGGAGAACTGCAAGGAGAACAGCAAATTTTCGTGTTCCTCGTCCCCTTGTATTGTCATCTAATGGTGTTGAGAGTGATGCAGATTTTTCCATAGATCAAGAAAGAAATATTGAGTATAAGAGATTAAATGATGGAAGTTCCAGTCATAAGGCAAACCTTTCCAGGAAGAGTGGCTTTAATGAAGACAGGAAACCCACAAAAAAGATGCTAAAGAAAGTGAGCTTGTCATCATCTAATCAGAAAACTAGAACTCTGTCTTCATTATCTATTGAAAGTAATCATGGTAAAAATCAATTACATGATAGAAGTTTTTATCAAACAAATAGGTTGATTAAACCAGAGGTCTCTGAGCTCACCACTGTCGCTTGCATACCAGTCAAATTAGTATTTAGTAGATTACTTGAGAAGATTAACAGGCCACCTTTAAAAGCAGCTAGTAATGCGGCTTTGTCAAATACTGGTGTGGAGAGAAAATAATAGGTTACATGTACATTGTTTATATATGGGAACAATAATTTTAGCGGTGGTAGCTATTTGTTGGGAATGTCTTCTTTCTAACAAAAGAGAAATCTTCTGAGATTTATTGTTAGTTTTTTTTTTTTTTTTTTTTTTTTTTTTTTTTTTTTTTTTTTTTTTTTATTTTTTTTTTTTTTTTTTTTTTTTTTTTTTTTTTTTTTTTTTTGATGAATTTGTAGTATAGACCCCAATTCATCATGTAACTAGATAAAATATAAAATGCATGAAGTGCATGCGTGAACCATCTTATTTTCTATATATTTGTCTTTTCGACCCTGACATTGTCCTTGGAAACAATATTTTTGTCTACCATACCTTCACTAAGAGTTGCTATATAGGTTTTTTGGATAACAGTTTGATGATAGAGTTCAGGTTTTTCCACCCCACTTTTTGCATGTATATTTGCAGACACTTACTGTATGTGTGTATAAACTTGTTATGATTACTTCTAACAGAGAAAAGTATGAAAGAAGTAAATCATTTTTTATATAAATTGAAAATATAGATTGAGAAAAGCTGTATAAAATAATTTTTACAGATTAATTTATACAAAAATTAGATTTTACATGCAAGAAAGTTAGTTTCTTTATGGAAAAATTTGTTCAATATCAAAACTGAATAAGATTCCATTGGATAGAAAATGTAGTAATGCAAATACTCAATTTTGTGACAATAGCAGAGAAATTTGTCTAAAAGCAAGAACTGCATACATTGATTTCATTGGACAGAAAATGAATTAGATTTGGAGATAAAATGTTGTCACTGATCTCATTTATTTGGAATAAAATCAATCTGCTTCAAAAACTGTTGCCAGATCTCCTAGGTGTCTCAATTTTAACAATACTTCGAAACTTTTGTTTTTATTTAAGTATCATTTCTAAAGTTCAAGAGAATATTGATTTTTTTTGTCATTTATATTTTACTCTTTATCTAACTTTGAATTAATTATTGAATTAATTTACATATAATATACATTATTATGATAAAAAATAAAAAGATCTTAAAAAATTTTAAATCAATAAAAGATCATTCATTTTTATTGGTATACTTAGAAAGAAATGCAGAAAGTATTTTTTTTTTCAATAAAAAGATATTTGTTTAATGTCAATTTATTAGTACTGAGATTAATTCAAATACACATTACAATGAATTATATACCAATTATAACCAAAATTTATTCAGTTTTGAAATACATGGGATCTTAAATTTAAACTACCACCCTTTTGTTTTGTCATTCAAAATCACACATAAAAGTATCATCATGGGATGCACCAATGTGCATAAGACCAATTTCCAATGAAAATATGTATGTAGCAAATAGTCATTTTACACTTTGAGAACGGCTAGGAATGTATTATTTGTATTGATATTTATTCAAAAACTGTTTTTCAAATAGTCCATGACTTTGGAGCCACGCAGAGAAACAGACATATCTTTTTTGACAATTTTTTTTTTCAAAGAGACTAAAATAGCATTTTTTTTAAGAGACTAAATCAATATATTCACATTAAACATAAATATTACTACACTCTCCTTAATCATCAATAACCTTAATCATCAATAACAATAATTTCTGTTTCTACCTTCAAAAGAAGAAACATTAGAAATGATGAATTTTGTAAATGATTAATATAAATTAAAAAATTGGCTAACACTTTTAATAAAATTATTTCTCTCA
>Ga0099825_1003021_pt1 | contig 22448 bp, 13 predicted proteins | sample SiratroredBW_FD_76838 | JGI IMG/M metagenome (GOLD analysis project Ga0099825, IMG submission 76838) | Root nodule microbial communities of legume samples collected from California, USA - Siratro red BW | ecosystem: Host-associated > Plants > Roots > Nodule | place: USA: California | collected... | reverse complement strand
TAAAAATAAATAATCTACAATTTTTTCAAAAAAAAATAATGTAAAAAATAAAAAAAATAAAATTAATAAAAAAAAAGAAAGAAAAATTAGTTAAAAAAAAAAAAAAAAAAAAAAAAATAGGTGTATCAACATGTAAACATATCACATAATTCATGTTATTAATTGTACAATTTTGGTCACTAAATGAGTTATATATGGATGAATATTGATCAATAATAATTTAGTTAATCGGAATTAGGACCTTTGTTGCTTATATGTCTTTGGAACCACTTTTTCATTCTCTTGTTGAGGGTTAAGGGAACCATGATTTATATTTGAAATAAATTTTTATTAAATAGTGTCAATGTTCTGAGCTGAAGTTCACTGAAATAACATTGTTATAATTAAATATCATATTCTTGATATTATTTGCTTTGAAATATGGAGCATTGTCACGATTTCATCCTTTAAGGTTTTGTTTGGATTAGGGAGTGAATTTGAAAGAGTGAATTTGAAAGAGTGAATTTGAGTTGATTTGAGATGAAAGTGTGTGGAAAGTTGGATTGTTTAGATTAAGGAAAAGATAGTGAAATTTGAGTGAAGAGTTTATAAATGTTTACGAGTGATGTGATTTGTGTGATTGATAAAATAAGTTTTTAGTAAATAAAATTGAAGTTTAAATTAATTTAAAATTAAATATAATTATATTTTTTGAGCGTGATTAATAAATTTTTATTATTTTAATTGATGAAATTATAATATCATTAATTATTTTAAAACAAAAATTAAATTTTTATTATTAATGATAGTATTATTATTTTATAAATTTATTTTCACTATTGTTATAATTTCAATTTTATTATTATTATTATTATTATTTTAATATTTTTATTATTATAATTATTATTTATGATTTTATTATTATATTTAGTTTTAATATTTTATTTTTATAATTATCTTGTTTTTACTATTATTTTATAAATTTATTATTAATATTTTATTATTATTATTTTATAATTTTATTAAATTAAATATTATTTTAGTAATTATTATTGTTATGGTATATTATAATTAAATCATTATTTTTTATAAATTTACTCTAAATATTATTATAATTTTTAATTTTATTATTATTTTGTAATCTTTTTTAAACTATTATTATTAAAAATATTATTGTTATTATATTATATAATTAATTGTATTTATTTTATTATTGTATAAGTACAAATATTAATATATGAATAGTAAAATTAATTATATAAAAACTTACAAAAAAAATTCATTTCTCGTTTTTTACTTTTTATTAATATTTTATTCCTCCTTTTTTATCTTTTCTTGCATTCTATCAATCGTTATAAATCCATCGTTCAATTTAAACGCACTATAAAAAAACGTTTAAAAAAACTAAGAGATGAATGTATATTTAAATTATACTGTATATAAATAAAATTATTAACCATATTAAAATATTATCAAAATATTAATAGTTGATTATTAGGAAAGTTTTCTTTTCTAAAATAGTTTAGGATTTTTATTCATTACTTATTCTGATGTCTCCTAAAAGAAATTAAAATATGTTCACTTTATAAAATGAAAAACATAGTTTATTAATTTTTTTTCTAATTTTATCCACTAATATCGATTTTTTTTAAGAGTATGATTAAACTTAAAATGAGATGAAAAAATAAATCGACTCACTCACGTATTCTGATTATCAATTTGTTATTATGGTCGGTACATATATTATAACATGTTAATAATTTTATTTGGATATTTTTAAGAATTAAATTATGAAAGTAATGTTATTGGTTTATATATATATATATATATATATATATTTCTATTTAGACTTATAAAATTAATTTTTTTTCAAATAAATTAACTGATTTAAATTTGATACTTTATTTAACTTATTTAAATTTATTTCTTTAGAAAAAATAACTTTATTTTTTATTATTTAATTTTATATAGATTATATTTAAGGTAATTTTTTTATTTTAATGTACATTTTATAGAATTTATTTTAAATAAACCTATTTAATTTAAAAAAAAATCAGCAAATATCTATTATTTCCTCTAGATATAAAAAGAAAATCATAAACATTTCTGAAGAGGATAACTGACAAATAATGAAACAAATACAACATAGAAAAATAACAAATTATATCATATAAATAAAAAAATAAAATCCATAAATACATTATTTAAAATATTTTCACACAGTTATTTTACTGAAGCCCAAATTAAGCATCTTCAATTCCTGAATATTGTAATAAAATTTGTTAAAACCATAGATATTTACTCTGTCTACTTCTAGTGAATTCTACATCCATACATAAAAATGTTTACCTAATTATGGATAATAAAGTAAGAAGAAGTGTGACAGATAAAATATCTTAGAATTTGAATGGAATTACATGCTCCATTGAAAGAGGTGTGTTTGAAATTGGAAAGAATGATAAGGCAAGAATGAAGAGAGAGTCTCCGAAATGATGATTATTATGAGATTTTGAAATGTTTATGTGAGTTAAGTTTTAGGCAACTAAAAACGTGTTTTGTGGCGGGGAAAAGTGGAGGGAAAGAAGAACCAGTAGAAATGCAAGAGAATGGGTGAGTGGGGTGAGTGAGAGAAAAGAACCAAACGAAGATGTCAGCGAAAGACACGCGTTAGCACAAGACAAATAACACGCACTCACTCTCAATGCTTCTCTTTGCTTTACATAGTAGCAATGAAAGTGAGAGAATATTTTATTTATTTATTTATTTATTTATTTATTATTATGATTAGTTATAAATATCTTTTAATTACAAAATCTTTACTCTGCAAAATTCTACCATTAATATTGATTTTAAGTTCAAAATACAGTTTAGAAATAGACTTACCATGGGTTGTGTTGTCATGTATTATATGTCATATCAAATAGTTTACATTCAAACATGTAACATGTAACGAGTCTAATGTTGTCTAAACTAATGCATATATAAAATAAAAAAATTAAATAAAATATAAAAAATTAGAAATTAGAAATGTAATTAGTTCAACTAAATTAACCTAAATTTTTTTTGGCTGAATTACATTAAATTGTGTTTATATTTATTAAATTATTTTTGATAAAATTAACCAAATTATTAACTATAATAAACTTTATTGAACTATAACAAACGCATCCTACTCTATTATAAATTATGAGCACCCAAAATAAAATAAACATGTTTAGTGTTGTCTAAATTATGAGCACCCAAAATAAAATAATTTGAATTAAACCATAAAACTCAATATGGAATTAGAAATATAAGTTTTAAATTAAATAAACCTACAAATTAGTTCCTGTAAATTAAATTAATTGTGTTTAGGTTTATTAAATTTTTTTAATAATTTTGATCTATCTTCTAAACTATATTAAAATCCATTCAATAATAACAAACTATTTTATAAATGGTAAACGTCATATTTCACATATCCCTTAAAATTGAATAATTATACTTAGTTAGTAAAGAGAATACATAGTGTATAAATTATTAAAAGAATAAAAGTTTTAACATTATTAACTGTGATAATTTTTTGTGAAAATATATTCACACATTAATCTTGAAAGAATTTAATATAAGTTATATTTAAATATAATAAAATAATAAATAAAGATTATTGTTGAATCATAATTTAATTATCTAATAAAATTTTAATAATAACAATAAATTTAAGTACATATTTGTATTTAAAGATTTTAGGTGTTCTTAAAATTTAATTTTGAAATTGGAAAGCGCCTGTCACTACTTTTAAGATATCAATTTATTTTTTAATATCATTTATTTCAATATAATGAATAAAATATAGGAAAATTTAATTTTAACAATATAAAAGAAAAAGTAAATATCTCTAGTTTTGAACTTCAGTACATCATATGATTAAGATTGTCCTTTTCAAGTATTTTATCAATGGTTAGTTTCTTAAAAGTTATATATAGACGAACAATTTTAAGTTGAAGAAAATAAGAAGAAAAAAAGAAATATATCATACAAAACATTGAAAAAGAAAATAGAATATCTATTAAGTGTTTATTGTAAATCTATTATTGAGAGCATATAGAGCTTTTGGTTATGCGAAATTATTCTGAAATAAACTCTTGTGAGCTTTCATTGTTCTTTCTTTTGAGAGTGTTTCTATAAATCTTGTGTGGTATTGATCTCAAGAGAAAATTGGGATTGATATAATCTGGAGAGCTTTGTGTACTTGTTATAACCTATAAAAGTTTATATATTCCGTTGTAATCCAGAAAGGTTTGTGTACTCGTTATAATCTGAGAAGGTTTTGTAACTTAGAGATTTTTGTATACTTGGTGTAAACATTTATGATATAGAGTGAAACCTCTTGAAAGGTTTGTTCAAGAGAGAAGTGGACGTAGTCCAAGAGATTGGATAAACTCGTATAAATTTATTTTATTTGTTTTTATAAATTCTTGTCTTGAACTATCTTGATTAATGATTTTATTTGTAACAAATTGAATTCAAGTTTCATTCAATTCCAATCTAAAATCAGTTGTTCCTACAATTCCAATCTAAAATCAGTTGTTCCTACAATTACATATGTATATAAACTTTTATTTTTAATACGTAAACGTGTATTTTTTTAAATATAAAAATAATTCTTTTTATAAAAATAATAATTTTTATTTTAAATAATAAATAAAGACATTTATATATACAATTTTGAATTATAACATACTAAACATGATTTTTTGTAAAAATATTTTTATAATTTTTTTAAAATATATTAAAGGTAATATATTTTGTCTCTCCCTTCAATATACCTAACATCAGACAGTACATTCAAGCGATTACTGTATATATTTCAAGCATCTACATTATTTACAAGGAAAATGTTTCCTTCACAACAAGTATATTAATTTTTTTATTTCTACTACATATAATTTTTGAATTTGATTAATTCCAATTCAAAATTAAATTTGCAGTTTTGACAATCTGTATTAAATTAGTACACAGGCAGAGAGATAGTAAATTTTTCCATTCAATTAATTTTTTCAATTTTTTATTCCAAAAGTTTTATCTAGTTTTTATTTTCAATAAAACACAGTCTTTATATTAACATAAAAAATTCTATTATACTCTTTCGTAAATACATGAATTTTCATTTAAACTATAAAAAAATTTTACAGGAAGAAAAACTTATTTCTAAATAAAATAGTTCAACAAAGCTTGTATCTCGAGTTTTAATAGACTAGATAGTTTTAAATTTGGTTTTGTTATGGAAAAAACTAAAAAAATAGTTATATATTTGAATAGAAAATTTTGATAACTTATATAGTTTTGGATTAAACATGGTTTGTCCATGTGCAATTTTAATATTATTTTAACTTTCATTTAATAATTTATTTTTTTATTTACTCATAAACTTATAATTTTTTTATATTATAATTTTGAATGAAGGTAATATAATTAATTTTTTATATATATTTTTAATAGTGATTTTATCTTCGAATACAAAATTAATAATATTAATAATCTTATTAAATATCTTCTATTTTTAAAATAATCAATTATAGTATATTAAAAATTACATCTAATATAAATTTATTATTATTGTTTTTCCTTACCCAATTAAAAAATATAAAAATGAATCTTTATTTATAATATATTAAAAATATTTTGTTACTAACGTTTTTTAAGAGGTGTTTAATCCTTCTTTATTTATGTATAAATTAATAAATGATAAATACATACAATTTATTATATGTTATAAAATAAAATTTATAATTTATTACTTTCTCTAAATATTATATTTTAACAAAAAAATCATTATTTAATACATTAACAAAAATAATGATTTATTGATTAGGTTCATGTCATTAGTCCCCTACACATTCTTAATTTAGTTTTATGACTAAACTAAAAATATGTTATGGGAATAAATGTTGATTTATTATTAGGAAAAAAATATTAAATTAGAATAAAAAGAATATGACAACAAAATCAAATCCATAATGTTTTTAGATGGCCAATTGAATACATTTTTATATGTAAAGAGCAAATTAATATGTCTAAGTTGATATTTACAAGTACTTTTTCTCATACTTTAGTAAAATGTTGAAAAGTTACATTATAATTTGTTCCCTTTTTCAAATAATTATAATAAATAAATATTTCCCATGATTTATACAAATATATTAGGAAATAAAATTTTTGTACCTTAGAAAAGTTCATTATATGAGGACTTTTTAGAGTATTAACCGTCAAAAGGAAATTCTTTGAAAAAAATGAATCTTTTTGGTTGTATACTTACATTATATCTATCATTTTTTTTCTTCTTCAAACTAATTACATTGAGGATTTTGTGCTAAAGAAGAGAGGAAAAAGTGTTCCTGATTCGTGATAAATCAATCTACCAAACTACAAATCAATGCACAATCTTTCAATCCATTCACACCAAAACCTCTAAAATTGAATGCTATTAACAATTTCATTTTTAGCAATTAATATCACTCTATATCTCTCTCGCTCTCCTTCAATTCAATTATTTTAAATTGTTGCAAATCCAGCTATCTAAATACCAATCTCATTAACAAGTCACCTTCCTATATGTCCACCATTTCTCCTTTTTCGGGGGATTATTTTTCCATCATAATAATAAGTAGATTTTGTTTTGGTTATTAAGATAAAATATCATCACTCCTTATGTCTAAATGAGAAAATACTCATGTCTAAATGAGAAAATTTATCAAACACGTGTATACCACAAATCACATAGAAACTTATATATATATTAGTGACGAAAAAAAATGATGACGGTTTTTTGGAGATCACTGTCTATATTTAATTAGTGGTTCTTTTGTTAATATAGCAATTTATATGTGACGGTTAGAACTAAAATTTGTTATCGTTCCGTTTTACGATGTTGACTCTCATTTAATCATCGTTATATAGGTCATTTTAAATCATACTTCTTTGTTTTTCCTTGCGTGTGTTGCGAATGAAAGTTCCTTCTTCTTAGTTGCTCCTTCAGTTGTGCTATCCAGGTTGTGTTGTTCTTGCAGTTGTTCTGTCTCTCTGTTTCCCTCTTGTCAACATTCACCACTCATGAGTTATCTTGGAATGTCACAAAGGTGTTGTGTTGTCGACATTCCGTTATCCTGTCACGTGGATACTATTATCTCCGCCGGTCACCCACTTCAAACTACTCCTAACTGCTCATCAATGTTGTTGCATCGAGTGAACCTTAATTTCCCTTATAAGATTTAATACAAATTTATGTACTACATCCAATTTGAAATTTTTCTTTGATTTCTTTTATATAAAAATAAGAGGAGGCAGTAATAATAATGAATGTGTTAAATCTTGAATTGTCCGGCTAAACAATTTAAGAAGAAGATTAATTACTTTTTAATAGCTCATTAGTACATATATTTTAATGTACTTTTCATACATTTCATGAAATTTGGTTGACTGCATTTTATAATGACCTTTAGATACATATTTGATTGTGGTTGATTGCCACTTTCATGTCATGTAACCTGAAAGACCAATGTGAAATGTTGTCAAAATTTTTGTAAAATTATATGATATGTAAATTAAAGTATATATGAACTAGAAAAAGTGAATCTTCTTGAATGGGATAGGGTCACACCTTTGATTGCAAAAGTGAGGTTTTCATTCATTAAGATTGCTTAAAGTATTGTGACGATTACATGATTTACATATGGATCAAGATTTAATTAATTCAACACACATTAATGTTGAGTATAAGACTTGAGTAGAAGAATTTATACAATTTGCGTAATATAATGTTGGTAGTAATGTTGATCGAGTAAAGTTTGTTGAATGCTACTAAAATTAGGGAACACCATCTTTGCGATGTTTTCTTTTTTTCAAAATTATACAACTTAGACATGGCATAGCGAATTATTAGGCATGCCAAGTGTATCCCAAAATGAAGAGTTTGTGATTTTATCGTAGATGAATGATTGGAGGAAGATCGATTGAAGGATGTGATTCATTATGTTGGTGCAAAATCTTTTGCTCAAGCACATATGTGTGTAACTATGTGATGCAGAGACTCCATTGTATACTGGATCAACAAAATTCACACGATTTTCAGTGGTGTTTTAAGGTTGATGAATTTGAAGGCAATCAATGGGTGGACTGATAAAAGTTTCACAAAATTGCTTGTTTTGTTGAAGTATATGCTTCTGAAAGGAAATATACTATCTAATAATAATTATAAGGCCATGAAAATACTTTATTCAATGGGAAGGAATATAAAAATATACATGCATGTTGTAATGATTGCATATTATATACAAAAGAATTTAAATGGTTGAAGAAATATCCAAAGTGTGGGTTATCATGTTATAAGATGAAAGACAAAAATGAAGATAATAATTGTGGAATGCCAAAAAATGGCCCTTCCTGTGAAGGTTGTATGGTATCTTCTAATCATTTCAAGACTTAGGCATTGTTTGCAAACCTAAATGGTGCTAAAAAGCTTAGATGATATGCACATGAGTAAAAATGTGATGGAATGTTTCATCATCCAACTGATTCTATGCAATGGAAACACATTGATGACGGTTTTCCCCAATTTGGAAAAGAACAAAAAAATATTTGACTTGGTTTAGTCAGAGATAAAATGAATCCATTTGGTAATTTGAGTACTAATCTTGGTTTATTAGTTATTTACAACCTATCTCCTAAACTACACATGAAGAGAAAGTACATGATATTGCCTACGATGATCTCTATTCCAATACAACCAAAAAATGACATAATTGTTTATCTATGTCCACTAATTGAAGATTTAAAGTTGTTTTGGTATGAAGGGGTTGAGGTATTTGATGAATTTGCTAATGAATCTTTCCAAATGCATGTCATGCTATTTTTTACCATCAATAACTTTCCTACTTGTGGCAATTTGTTAGAGTATAACATTAAGGGTCATAAAGCATGTCTTTTATGTGAAGAAGACATTGCATCTTAACAATTGAAACATGGAAGGAAGACAATATATCTTCGGTATAGAAGATTTCTAAAATCTCATCATCCTTTTCGTAATTTGAAAAAAGGCCTTTAATGGACATAAAGAGAATGACATTCCACCAATTCCATTGTTTAGTCTTCAAATTTATGAAAAGGTAAATAACATATACATAATGTATTTGTAAAGTTGAAAAAGAAGTCATTTACGATAAACATATGGAAGAAAAAGTCAATCATCTTTGATCTTCCATATTAGTTCAAGTTAAAAGTTAGACATTGTATAATATGTAATGCATGTTGAAAAAATGTGTGTGATATTTTAATTGTTACACTTATTTACATTCCCAGAAAGATGAAGGATGAGATCAATGCTCATTTCCATTTGAATGAAATGAAGATATGAAAGGATTTTACACCAAGGGAGGTGGGTAAGTATACATATTTGCCCCTAGCTTGTTACACTATGTCCAAGAAAGAAAAAAATATTTCTACCAATGCCTAAAGGTTGTTAAGGTAGCACAATGATGCTCTTCAAATGTTTAGAGTTTAATATCTATGCATAATTTGAAGCTAATTAGCCTGAAGTCTCATGATTGTCACATTTTAATACAACAATTGCTATCAGTGGCTATTGATGGAATTTTGCCCAAAAATGTTAAGCATACTATAACTCGTTTGTGTTCATTTTTCTCTTCAATTTGTAGTAAAGTCATTGACCCTCTAAAGTTAGATGAACTTTAAGATAATATTTTTATTATCTTGTGTCAATTGAAAATGTTTTTATTCCTTCATCCATTTTTGACATCATGGTGCATTTACTTGTTCATTTTGTAAGAGAAATTAAGTTTGTGGACCAGAGTACTTAAGATAGATATATCATGTAGACCATTATATGAAAATTTTGAAAGGATATGTCAAGAATCCATATCGTCCAAAAGCTTCGATGATTGAAAGGTATATTGTTGAAGAAAGTATTAAGTTTTGTTTGGAGTATATGACAAAAGCAAATCTTATAAGACTTCCACCCAAATCATGACACAACAGACATTCTTTAAGTGAGTGCACACGAGATGTCAAAATGGTAACCAAATCTCACAAAGAAGTATTGCAAGCACGTTTGTAATACTAACCAATACAAAAGAGGTTATACCTTACTTACCTAACCACAAAACCGTTATTGAGGAAAAAAATCCCACGATAACTAGAGAAATGGGTGTTGATGGAGCATAACAAGACTTTCATGCCTTGGTTTAAAACTAAGGTCTTGAAAGACGTAACAACATCTGAAACATTAACACAACTAGCAAATGAACTAAAGTTTGATGTCTTGTGTTGTTTTGGTTATGACATCAACAATTGTTCCTTCTATACAAATTTTTTGGATGAAGAAAGTACATTACAAAATAATGAAATCACTCTTGAAGCTGAGCCGCTACAATTTTTAACTTCAAAAGATCCAAATCCCATATAGTTTTATCAATGTCATACTTTGATGTAACAAAAGAGATTTGGAGGTTGGTTATACTAAGTTTTCTATTTTAATTTTAAAGTGTAAGTGGGTTAACAGTAAAAAAGGTGTTAGAATAAATGAATGACATTAGTTGATTTTCGAAAGGTGGGTTATCGAGATGAGTTGTTCATCATGGCACATTAAGCATCCCAAATTATTTATGTCAGAGATTCTATGTCAAAACATTGGTACATTGTTCTTCACAAAAAAAAAAAAAACAAACAAACTAATGGAGGTTAATGAAGAGGATTATATAATCTTCATATTATTGACACCCGTTCATTTACATCAATGATGATCAATAAAGATGATGAAGATGTAGTTCGTGATGTAAATACAATCCAGAAAGACCACAATGAAGAAATATACATATGAGATTGCACATGCTATGAATAAATTTGTTATTTTTTAAAAAAAAATTGTATGCATGTGTTTGTTAACTAAATTATCATGTTAATAATGATGTATTTATTAATGTTTGGTACTTTGTTGGTTGAATAAAGATACGACTGATGATCAAGGCCTGTTTAGTTTAGATTTCACCTCGACAATATTTGCTATAGGATTCACCAGACTAAGATCTCTCTCACTCAGGTGTGCTTGTCGTGAGAGGACACCACTTACTATTGATGTCAATATTGGCGTGGCCTCTAGCCCAAATGTGAAAATTTCAGTCGCTACCTTAGAGTCATTCCATGTGAAAAGATCTTTACTCTAGTACCTTTATGGGATCATGTGTCTAAGGTTGATCGAAACATAATCTGATAGGATATTTTGGTAATTTATCTAATTTTATTATTGTTATTTGTTGGTTATATTAATCATAATTATTAGTTGAAAGTTTTGTTCTTTTGTCATGCAGATGGATTTTAATGTTCCTAATGTGGGGACATTGAGATCAAAATGGAAGGTTAGTCCACTTTAATTCATAAATATGTTTAAGTGATCATTAAATGCAACATTAACTAATTCATAAATTTTGTCTGATATGTCACAAGATGTTAGAAAAAAAAAAACACAGTATACTTAATCTCAAAATGTTGCCCCACACTAATTGTCTTGTGGGGTTATCGAAAACTTAAGAAAGCTATGATGAAGGAGAAGAAGAAAGCATGAATTTCACCTACTTCTAAGGATGATATAGGAGTCATTCACCCTTCATCACCACCATCTCGTCACTAGAAATGGAAGCAAGCTCGCACACAATCATTAGGTGCATATGGTTTCGATGAGTCACGTCGAGTTGCTGATAAAATGGTAAGTTAACATGTCATGACCATATTCTTATGTTTTTGCATAGATAAGGTGTTACATTTGTTTTATGTTGTAGGATTCCTTGGTTGAGTAAAGCTCCCAAGGTACTTTCACTCCTCACAGTCATCAAGATGTACAACTTGTTATTGCCATTAGACAACCTGAGCACCATGAATAGGATTAGGAGTAGGCATTCACCAATTCTTTAGATCATCTTCATGTCAATACTCTTTTGGGACACCCAGCTAAGAGACTTTTCACAATTGAGACAACAGATCACTCAGGAGGTAACAAAGGAGATTACTTAGAAGTTGAGGTAGGATTTTGAGTAAAGATTGTAAACCTTAGGTCTTTCACAACATACCCTACATGTAGAGCCATTTGTTGTGCCTCTAATTATTAGAGTTAGCACAAAGGGGAGTAGTGCAACTAAGAATCTATCAGGAGATGACATTGGCTCCTCAAGCCGATATGAGTTAATGTTGATGACACTTCTACCACTCAATTGGTGGCCCTAGGAGAAGTATTTGAAAGAGTCATTGTATTACATAAAATAGCCCTCCCTCGAATGTAGTTAATGTCATAGTTGAGAAAGTTTGTCTTGGTCATATTGCAGTTCCTGTGCCAACTAGTAAGGTATTTATTATCGCACAAATATTTCAAACTTCCTTAGCCTGGCCTAGGTACCTTGTTACACTCATTTCAAATCTCTCACTATGAACTTACCTATGTTATTGCTTTTTTATTTATGTAAACATGTTATAAATTAATGAGGTTGTTATATATATTGTAACAACATCGTTGGAAACAAAGTCCTTCGAGAAAGAAGCAATTTGTAACTACCAACATTTCTATGGCTGCATTATTAGAGGTTGTTATAACCATAAGTACAAACCCACGGAGATTCCATAGGACGCTACTGTATTTTCTAGAACCAATGACATTCCATTATACATACACATGTCATATATGTTAGAGGTTGTGAGAGGAAACTAAGAAATGAATATATCAATTATTCATTTATGAATTATGTAAGTGTTAGAAACATTATTAAATTTCATTTTATTATTAATTAATTAATTAATTTTGATGTAAATTATTTACTATAGGTGTATGTTTGGATTATATGTTAGTAAAGGTAAAAATCATCTCTATGGATTCATGGACCCCAACTCATTAATCCATTGGGAATGAAAATTTAAAACTTAAATTCTTTTTTAAGCAAATATGTCATGAGTAAGTGCATTATTTTTGTCACAAATTATAATCCATCATTTATAGTTGTAATGATGGTTAATTTTAATGCAGACACCACTAACAGCTATTTGACATATCTATGACCGATCACACTATTGAATGATTTTGCTCACTACATAAAAAACCTCTTGCATATCTCAAACAAATAGTAGATTGATAATTAACACCAAGTTATATACTTCCATTATATTAGTCCTTCCTAATTAGTGATTTTTTTTTTTGTCTCTTTAGCGTATACTTTGTATATAATATTTTGAAGGCCTAACCAAGTGCAAAGTCAGAAAAGTTGGAAAGTATGACTATAGATATTTTGAAATGCAATAGATAACAATCATTGTCTGAGTTGGTATTAAAAGAAGACATGATCAAATAATTATTAATTCATAATTAAACAACCTATGTGTATTTTATGTACTAATTCAAGTTATTATTTGTTGTAGTATTTTATAAATGTTTAATCATTCAATTTTGCATCCAAATACTATGTTAAATCAGTATGGACAACATTTTTCATCAACAAACACATCAGGGTAGATGATATTACAAATTTTTGTAGACTTGTCTTTGTAATTTTATCTTTAAATTTGAATATTATGTTTTATAGTTTTCATATGTCTTACTTTTTTTTATAGTTTCTTAGCATATTATTGATTCTAACTGGTTGTAGTATATATATTATATATAGGTTGATCAAATATAATGCAAGGAAAAACATAAAATAAAAGAATTAAAAAATAAATAAAGATGCAAAACGATAATAATTCTTATCCCGACCGTTATCAAAAATCTCAACAACACTGACAGTTTAATACAAAATTATTATTTTATACCAATGCAAAAAATCTCTTTTTTATACATATAGATCACCTATAACAACGATTTTTTATCTAATCATTATTGCTATCAAATTGTATGACAATAATTTTATTTAAAAATCGTTCATAAATTTATTTAAATTGTCATTGGAAGAACATGTTATAATGATTATACTAATATAAATAATAAAATTAAAAACATCAAATTCTAACTAAAAATATCCATCTACTTTTACCCTCAGACTTAGATTTCAATACCATTAAATTTATATTGTATTGATTAATCTTTATGCCATATATTATTATGATTTTCAATTTTAAAAAAAAGGAATAAAATCTAATGATATGTTATGTAAATTGGTGAAGATAAAGATGATTTCAAATCATATAATCAAGGTTTGTTTAAGTTTTTCTCACCCCTAATTCTTAGAAATGAGAGAAGAGTTGGTACCGTGGACTAAAATCCACTAATGGTAATTCACGGTTACTTTCCCTAATTTTGGTTAATCTCTACTTTAAATCATAAAAAGAATTAAACTCAAATACATGTCTTTTTCTGAATGTAAACGTTGATAAAATTAATTAATTTACAGTGTAATTAAGGAAGTTAGTTAATATAAGTTAATTATATTAATAACATTTAAAATATAAATTTATGATAAAACATCATTCATTGACTTTTGTTTTTAATAATTAACAAGTCATTAAAATAAAATCTCAATTAATTTAAGATTATCAGTTTCTTGATGAAATAAATGAATATGATCAAATTAATAATCAATATCTACTATATTCAACTCTCCTAAAACATTTTTTTTTTCTTGTACTAATTAATTTCAGAAGAGTTACATGTTATAAACAAAAACCAGTGGAAACCTAATACCAGCACTGTTCCTTAGTTTCTGTGGCTTTGGCGCTCAAAACCTTCCAATTCCTCTATCTGTCTCCTAACCCCACACTCACACGCGCACTCTCTCTCTCTCTCTCCCTCTCTTTCTCTCTCTACTTTTTACCCTAAAAAGAGGTGTTAGTTTCTTCAAAAGGCTCTCTCTTGCAGCAGTCTTTTCTGCCAAACTGCAAGGAGAGGGGATAGAGAGAGAAAGACAATCACACACACTCATATATGTATAGAGATAAACAAGGGACTACTTGGGTCAATAGTGATTTTGTTCTTACTTCACAGATTCTTCATTTGTTCTTTTCAGTCATCATCTCATGAGAGATCTCCCTTCCCCTCAACTCCCTCTGTCTGAAAGACACAATCTTTAATCTGAACTCTACCCCTTTCGTTCTGGGGTCCCCCTTTTTTGTCCCAAAATTTAATCTTTTATTTCTTTATTATTATTTTTTTCTTGTTTGAGAGAGTTTTTTTGCAATGGCACCCAGTTTTGATTGCTTTTCGAGTCTTCTCTGTGCGGAAGATAATATTATTTTTGAGGAAAATGATCGCGGCGGTTTGGTGGATGAGTTAGAGGACACGTGGGAGCATCCTATATATGATCGAAATCATAGTCAAATTGAGAACTTGGGTTTGGGTGTCCAATATGTGTCGTTTCCATTGCCGAGTGATGAGTGTTTGAGACTAATGATGGAAACAGAATTGCATCACTTGCCTAAGGGTGATTATGTGAATAGGCTGAGGAGTGGGGATTTGGACATTGGGGCCAGAAAAGAGGCCATTGATTGGATTGAAAAGGTTGGTTTTAAGAGCTTGTTTGAGGATTTTTCTTTTGTTTTTCTTCTAATCTTGACGGGGTTTATGGAAATCCTTACTTTTGCCTTTGATGACCTTGTTTTGAAGAGTTTTATTTGGATTTGAGTGTGCCTCATTTTCTGTTTCCGATCATCCAATTGGTGAATCTGAGTCTCTTGGATGGGTCTCCCTTTTGTTTTGACTTTTTTATTGGGATTATTTTATTAATGCATGTTTCAAAGCTAGATTACCGTTTCATTTTTGTGAAGCTATTTGATCTTTGTAACAAGGACTGATCATTGATCATTGACGGTTGATTGTTATGTTCTAACTAATGATTGAATCTATCTGTTTTACAGGTCCGTGAGCACTTTGGTTTTGGACCGCTATGTGCATATCTATCTATAAATTACTTGGACCGCTTCCTCTCTGTTTATGAATTACCAGTAAGTCAATTATTTTATACAAAGTTTTAATCTGATTTTTTTCTTAAATGTTTTTTGATTGGATCTTTCTATTGGCAGAAGCACCGAGCTTGGACAATGAAATTGCTGGCTGTAGGTTGCATATCTTTGGCAGCCAAAATTGAAGAGACTGATGTTCCTGCATCTATTGATTTGCAGGTAAAATAATTCAATTTGATGCCTAGGCTTATGAACTTATTCATTGCATGTTTGATTCAGTTTATTTTGAAGATCCTCTTGCCGATTCTTTTTTTATGAGAGTTGAGTTCAGAAAATTATTGTTTTTCCAATCATGCACTGAGATAAATGTTTTTAATTCAACATGCATTGATGTTATCTTTTCTAATTAGGTGGGTGAATCTAAGTATATATTTGAAGGCAAAACAATCCAGAGAATGGAGCTTCTTGTTCTGAACACATTGAAGTGGAGAATGCAGGCAATTACCCCATTTTCCTTCATTGACTATTTCCTTCAGAAGATCAATGATGATCAAGCACCAATTGGAGCTTCAATTTTGCAATCCTCCGAGCTTATACTGAGTACTGTAAGAGGTACTTGTTTGTATTCCATCCTAACTCTCTGCAGCAATAATAAATATACTAAGGAGAAAGTAGAAATGATAATTTGAGGAATTGGAATCCAATGCAGGAATTGACTTCATAGAGTTTAGACCCTCAGAGATTGCAGCAGCAGTGGCAATATCTGTGGTGGGGGATGACCAAACAGTTCATACAGAGAGAGCAAGTTCTGATCTGATTCAGCCTGTAGAAAAGGTAAATATGGTGGTGGTCCAATGACAATAAAAAAAAAGTGTGAACACACAGATAAATGATGGTTTTCCTTTTCAAGCCTGATCATTTTAAGTTGATTACTTGTAGGTTGTATCTTCTCACATGCAATTTATTGTTGGCATGGTTTAATTAATGTTTGCATTGTCCTATTTTGTTTTTTCTCTTTGGCAGGAGAGGGTCTTGAAGTGTGTTAAAATGATCCAAGAGCTGTCATCAAAGAGTGGTTCTGCCAAGGATGCCATTCCTTCTGTTTCTGTCCCTACTGTGCCTCAAAGTCCCATAGGGGTGTTGAACAATGCATGCTTCAGCTACAAAAGTGATGACCCAAATGCTGCTCCTTGTGCAAATTCTTCACATAATGATAGTCCAGATGCTAAAAGGAGGAAGCTAGACAAAACCTTTGGGGAATAGCCATTTGGGGCTTGTGATTTTTAGCAGCATTCCTAGGATTCTTTTTCTCAAGAAAGATGTTATGTGTTTTGAAGGTGGGAAATACCAGATCAAGGAAGTAGGAAAATAGATAGGGAAAATGAAAAAAAAAATAAAAAAAAAAATAAAAAAGAAGCATAAAGGGTGCAAAACAAATAAAGGTGGATGGTGAGTGGTGGGAGATTTTAAGGAATGGAATCAACATTTCATGCTCCAAGCAGGAAGTGATTACTCAACACCAGCTGTTAAATATTTTATAGATCTTTTTTAACAGCTACAAAAGAGGTAGTGGTAGGGGAACAAGGACCAGTGTATTTGTATGTGTAAGTACATTTTGTCGCTTTACTTTTTAATGAGGGAGCAAAATAGAACCCGAAACCAAAAAGGCAAAATATGAAACAAAGTAATTCTAGCATTGAGAAATATTTGCGGCATTTATATATTTTTGTCAGTATCCTTATTTTATTGGTTGCATTATTTAATAACCAGTTTCGCAATTCACAAAAGATACCAATACATATTTTTTAAGGTACAAAAAATAAATACTATTATTGTCCTGTCTCAATACGGATTTTGCTTTTGCTACAGTGTGCCCTGTCAGCAATTCAATTGGACACTTTGACCGACTGACTGCTTAGACCATTGCACGGTGGCTTGATAAGTTCCTTTCCACAACCACCTAAAACATATGTACAAAACAATAAAGCTGTCTTGTCTTCCTAAATCCTATCAAACTACACAACTTTAATCATAATTACAATTTTTATGTAGTTAAATTTTCATTCATTTGGTACCATAATTTTAAGAATTGTTCAAGGCTTTCAAGAGGTGAGAAAGTGCTTTTGAAGCAATCATAAGAGATGTGGCGTAGAGTTCTTATAATTAAATTGTTGTGTTTAGTCTTTAGCATTGTGTTATTATGGAAAATTAGTCTGAAAATAATGTTTTCAGATATTTTTTATTTCTGACAGAAGAAATATGTTTTAGAGGTTTTATTTTAAGCAGTAGAAACTGAATTAATCAAGATTGTTCGGTTCAACTTTTGTTTATCAAATCTTGAACCAACTAATGACTTATTGAGAATATAAACTTATGTCAAGTTGGTTCTTTCTTCTAGTACACTCATTCTTATGAGTTTTTATACTATCTTATTGGGCATATAAAACATACTTGCCAGTGTTAGTGAATTTAGTTAAACCTTGTTTGGTAGACAATCATGGAGCATCCATTCAATCAAAGCTTAGAATCCTCTTTGGCCCATTATACCATAGCATGAAGAAAAGGAAGACAAATCGTTTGGGAACAACACTTTTATTTTGATAATTGTTATACATTTTTTTATATAATTAACTACAAATAATTTTAAAACTTTTATACAATTAGATTATTCTGCTATATTTTTTTACTCTATTAATCTCATTTACATATTAATTACAACATATATTATATCTATATTTTAAGTTATAAAAATTAAACTGTTATATAAATAAAATATTTTTTTTAAATAAAATCTCATACATTACATGGGTTCATAAAAAGAAATAACACAAATAATTGACGATGAATAAGAACTAAAAAAAAAAAGAGATAAAAGTGGATAAGGTTCTTAGGCCACAAAGGGTTCATAAGGATGAAGAGAATGATTTCTTTATACTATATTAATATGTTAATGAAGCAAATTTTGTAAAGGGACATTACAACTAAACTAAGGCAAATGAAATGGTAGAAATTAGTTTGAAACCGTCACTTCATAAAAAACAACTTCAACCTTTTACTATAATGTTGTTAATAAAACCGTTAATGAAACAGAGTGTAATGTATAGTAGGTGGCCCAACTAAAGAGACAATAAACTGAGTGCAATTGAAAATGATAGAAAATCCTTTTAGTCTTCACAAGAAGAACACATAGGAAAGTAACTTATCATCCAAATTTTTCAATAAAATGGAAAACAAAGAAGTTAACCTGTATGCAAATAATTAAATAGTTTTGATAGAATTAAAAAGAATAAGCTTCTCTATAGTTAAAAGCAGTTTGTTCCAACAAAAAAAAAATGCATAATTAATATGTAAACAAGTTTGATTCAAATACTTCTCAAATTTATTTTTTTATTAATTCAATATTTTTTCTGTTGTTATATGTTTCTTAAAAGTGTATGTCGTTGATAAATATGATGTAATTTCAACAAGAGCAGAACTTTCATTATGAAAAGATTACGGTATATTATTTTTCTTAGAATGTCTATTACTAATTATACATCTTAAAAAAATAATTTTTTTTAAAAAAATAATAATTTTTTTAAAAAAGAACAACTCATTTCTCATTTTTATACATTTCTTGAAAGAACCGTTGCATAAATTATAGTTTATAACAAGAGTGAAAAAACTATACCAAAATACAACTTATTGATGTTAACAATCTTACCTTAACACTTGTTATACTTTTACTTTATTTTCTAATTCACAGTGACCAAAATGGTATTAGGGTAGATAGTTTTTTTTTTTTTTTTAAGTAAACAAACTTTAAATTAATATTAATACCGGTACTATAAAATTACTAAAAGTTACATCCAAAATCACTTCCTACTAACATGCAAAGCTATTCACAAGCAATCCTTATACTTATTAGAACAATATAAAAACAAAAACAAACACATGAATTCACCTATACTTAGTAATTATAGCAATGTATTTCCAGATGTATAACCCATCCTGAAACTAGTTTTCCTCCTCCAAACCATTCTACACTCCATTCTTGTATTGATCCTTGTTAGTATTTTAGTATTTGATGCACCTATTTTCAATACCCACCAATAGTTTGTACCTTAATATTTTGTGGCCTTCTGTTTTAAGGTATATTTTTTTTTTTTTTACCTATTCAAACTTTTGCTTCAATAGACATCTCCTGGAAAACAAACATGTTGTTGGAAAATATGACATTGAATTTTATCTATCCTTTTATACCATTCCCAAAAATGAAACAAAATTTGTTGAATAATATCTTGTTCACTAAAGTCTTCCTTCTTGGACACATTCATTTCTTCTCTCCTACATAGCATAGTGTGCTACACACATTTCCTTTTTACATATACTTGCCCCCTCTATATGTTGCCAAAATGTTCCTCCAAAATACTAAGAAAAGAAGTTGTAATATTCATCTTCTCATAGTTTTCACACCCAATTTACTCTACTATAAAACAACAAAACATGGTTTAAAATTTTAGGTTCCAATGTGAAAAAAGGAAGATAAGATCATAGTTAGTTTGGAGGATATTTCTTTTCTTCCATCTTTAGTTGGTAATCTATTCATTAACATTTTCCAAACACAAAAATTGACCTCAGGTGACATCTTGATTTTCCAAATCATTTTAAAAATAAATGTTAATTAGGAAATTGTTTATTATTATATTAAAATGGAATACCAGACTTTACTGTGTATATCCTGCACAAATCTGCCTTCTACACTCATGTGAAGTTGAAAACCCTTAGAAATATTGTAGACAATACTGAAACAATTCATAAATATTCAAATAGTCTATCCATTTTAAACAAATGGAGAATTGATATCCTAAAAAAGTAACATATTTCTCAACAACATCTAACATGTTAAATTTCACCTTATAAAAACATTTAAAAGCACTTATTTTTTACATGAAATTATGTATTTATTAAACTTAGCAATGGGAGAAGAATTTATAAATCTAAATACATTTTGAATGCTTTTTATGGATTTGTTGACACTTTTAAACCATCTATCACAACTAAATTTAATATATGAGCACAACATCTAGCCGTGAGAATTTACTAACCATAATTATACTAACCATAATTAGCCCACTAATATTTCTGATTTTTTTATAAATATGTTACAACTACATAATCATGCATTATCAACCATTACTATGGACAGATCTCCTAGCTTTCATTCCCTTTATACTTCATCCATTTTCCTACCTATTGTCTTTTTTTTTTTTTGGAAGATAGAAAGCTAGTTATCCTGATTATACTCTTGTCATTTATCACCTTTAAAGTGTCTTAAATTTGTTAAATGCTTCAGGTTTTGAATGAAACTCCAACAAGTTGTGTTCAATAATACCTAACATAATGAGTTAAAGAAAGTGTTCAACCTTTTCATCTATATATAATTGTATAGACAATCTATCTTTTGATATGTATGCTTGATGAGATGGTGAAATGAGGCTGCAATTGAGCACAGACATCTTCAAAACCATTACTTCAACCACCCTAAATTGCTGTTCATCTAATGACAACAGTTAATGTCTTTCTACATCCTTCAACATTACATCTTTGGCTTGCAACCACAACACTAATAGCATCTCGAAACATAAAAGCTGATAGTGGTTGGTCATGATAGCTTGTGATTTCAAATTCAAATCAAACATATTTTACTTTTTTTTTTCAATTTATTGTTATATTATTAACGGTGTGATGTCAGGTTCTATGCGAAGTTCAAAATAGAATATTCATCTTATTTTAAATTACATATTTTACTATTGAAATTTTCGAAATTTATCATTTGAACTCCCAATTTATTGAATTTTGCCAATAAACTTTCTATTTGGAGAATTTTAACATTAAACTTCTTACAATTTTATAAAATTTATTGTATGAATTTCAAAATTATACACATCATACATTGCCCTTAATTGGATGTCAATTTATTAATAGTCATTTTAGTAATACTAGGGTGACGTAACCAATAAATAAGGTGCAAAAATAAAAATATAACCAATAAATTAAGTAAAAATATCTCATCTATATTTATTAGAGATATTGTATCATCCCTATTAACTAAATATTAAACTATTTAAATAATTTATCTGTATTTTATTATAAGAAACCAATTTAAAATATTAAGACTTTGATTTTCCTAATTACATTCATGTTTAAAATACTATTTAATTTATATTTTTAATGTTTTATCAGAGTTACACTTCCGAGCATTTTTAAAATAACTCATACATAAAAAAAATGTTCATAATAGAGTAAAATACAAAAATATATAAAAAAAATATTTTAAAAAACACTTTTAAATAATAAGGAAATATAAATAATTAATTATAATTATGATCATTTTTGAAGCATGGAGACAGTTTTTGCATATCCAGTATCCCTTAAATTGTTACAAATAGTTGAGTCAAAAATATTTTGGAAAAGTATAAATAAATTATTTTTATTTAATATATGTTATTTTAAATATAAAAAACTCAAATTTTTGAAATATTATATGTTAGCACCAGTGGACTGCT
>Ga0099825_1003020_pt1 | contig 22448 bp, 15 predicted proteins | sample SiratroredBW_FD_76838 | JGI IMG/M metagenome (GOLD analysis project Ga0099825, IMG submission 76838) | Root nodule microbial communities of legume samples collected from California, USA - Siratro red BW | ecosystem: Host-associated > Plants > Roots > Nodule | place: USA: California | collected... | reverse complement strand
TAAACTAAAGAATGGTATATACAATAGCTAATGCATTCTTCAGTTTTCCAAAATTGCCTTTTCATGTTCTAAAAATGTCCAATAAGTCATCATTTTAATTCACCTTCAACTTCTTTCTTTTGTGTAAATTTTTTTCAGCTCTTAAAAAATTTTACTAAAAAGTCTAAATTTTTTAAAAATACAAATTATTTATTTAAAACTAAAAATAACAACAAAATGAATTCTAAAATCATGCAATTAACCAAAAAATGAGTAAATCAAACAAGTATTGTCAATCACAGTATAAAGTTGAAGTATCTATTTGATAAATTACATTTAAAAATAACTTTTTATATAACCAAAATATACATGTCCCTTGTGTCATAACCAAATATATTGACCATTTTTCTCATTTTTTGAAACCCCTCAATTGCTAACACTTGACAAGTTTTTTTTTTTTTGTGGGGTCCGGGTAATTAAACATTCATCTTAACACTACAATCAATTGTCTTTCTCCTTTGAATGTCCTTAAAAACAAAATAGTATAACCCAACAATTCCACCATAAAATAAATATTTGGGTATTTTGAGAGATTGAAAATTGGTAATATTTTAAAAGGAAAACAAGAAGGATAAAAAATTCAAAATATTTGAAATAGAGGCAATTCTTTTTTCAATAGAAGCAATTGTTTTTCTAGTGATAGTGAATTTACAAATATTGAATAAAATATATATGCATTATTCAAAACATTACATGTACTCATCAAGGTCTCACAATTAGATTCGTTATTAAGTACAGTTGTCACAAATATGATATCTTTGTTGTCATTTTTCTCATTGGTATAGTTATAAAACAATCAAATTTATTTTTGAATTATTCTTTAATGTGCTAATGTGATCCTATTTCATGTGTTAATGTGATTCTATTCCATGTATCTTGTAATTTTTTAACATTTTCCTTTTTGTGTTAATCTTTATTATAAAAAGTACAGTTGTAGTTACCATTTTTCATAATATTTTGATTGTTTTATTCTTGTCATAGGTGTGAGATAAAAAATCATATATTTTATTTTTCAATGTTATTCACTATATTATCTCTATTTGAATTAATGTGTAACATTCTTTTAGATTGGATGTCACTTCTTTATGAAAGATTTATTTATAAACTTATTCAAAATAATTATTGAGTCCAACAAAGAATGTGTGCATATTCAATCTTTTAATGGAATCATGAAATGATTTCACAACATAAAAGTCCTTTATGACTACTTTGTCCCAAAGACCCAATCTCATCAAAATCTCAATCAACTTTCCATAATATTATTTGATTTTCTAATAAATATCTTTTGATCAAGGACAAACTTCTGTAACTTACCACTTTCATCATAAAATGTTATTGACAAAAGAGAAAGTGAGTTAGTGACCCTTTCATGATTATTGGTTTCATGGATATCTATAACTATCTTTTTACTTATTGGTCTCCACCACACAATTTTCATGTATATTATTTTCTTTTTAAGACTTTCCCTTCACACAAATACATGATAATTTTATCCTATTTACTCATTCATCTCCAATAATTATGCTCATAGGTAATAATTTCATTTAAGATGAAGCTTAAGTTAAAAACACATTTATATTAAACTATAATTGGAATTAGTTTTTTTCTTTACCATCTCCCCTGTTAAGATATTCAAGATTTTAGAGAAAAAAAGCATAAACTGGTAGTATCAAATTAAAATAAAATTCATTATACATATACATTATTCTTATTATGTTTACTTTCACAAATTAAGAACTAAACAATAGAGTATACAATTTAGAACTAAATTGAATCAGATCTCACTATAAAATATTCTGTACAACTACGCAAACTTAGAATTTAATCAATTAAATAATTTCATCTCGACCAAAGGACCAATTTTCTTTGGTGACAAATTTTAGATCATAAAACATTTTTGAACGATAAAATTTTTTGTAGGTAGAACAAATTTTCACTATCATATAAGTTAATAAAATAAAGAAGCGATTGCAAGTTTTGTCCAACAAATCACCTTAGTTCAGTGAACCACATTGACATTGAACTCGTACTGCTTCATTAATTTAAAATCTTTAAATATAAAAGATACTAAGGTGAAAATACTCAGAAAACTTCAACTTTTCTTTATCTTCCTGTTTTACTTCCACATTATTCAACATTATGGATCACTAATTTATTGGGATTAACCGTAATTAGTGAAATCTTTTACATATCTTGACTATATTTATGGATAGTCATCCATTTTTTTATGTTTCATTTTTCTGGTCATTGATGATTATAACTTCACGAAGATAGTTTAACTTGTAAGATAATAGAACCAGTGGCACACCTTGCGCCACAAATCTGTAGTTTTTAAGTCACAACACTGCCACATCACACATTAAATAATAGAATTGATATTGAATTGACGAACGATAAAATGCATAATATTTAATATTTTTTTATACAAAATTCTATAAATAAATTAATTAAGAACAAAAGTGCCACAAGATAAAGTTTAAGGCATGTTACAATTAAGCCATCAAAAAATTGATTAGGAAAACTGTCTTAATCAAATTTATTTGACAAACACTCATAAATCAATTTATCAAGTTATTAAGAAAAATAGCAAGATTGCCCATAAAAAAAAGAAAAATAGCAACACTAAATAGTATGATCTACTAAGATGATTACATAATAGCTATTCCACCTTTAAAAGCTCGATGTAGACACATTCGTGTTATGCTACACGTGATGGTTTTAAGAAAAATTATAATATAGATGGATTTAATTGCATGAGGAAAATTGTGTCACTCTCTTTGATTTAATTTCCATTTTTTTTTGTTTTTCATTTACGAAAATATGATGCATGGTACTATCTGTTTTCATATTCAATATATTTTAAAAAATAGGAACTCAATTAATTTCAATTTTTTAAATTGAATTAAGCGATGAAATTTGTTTAAATTTGACTGATATACACCCTTAATTTAGTGCGTATATTAACTTTTTGAAAGAAAAAAATGACAGTGACATTGCGTTACTTTTTTAGAATGCACATTTTTCTCATGAATTTATTTGAAGTCACATCAATTATAGTCCCTAATAATTATTTAACGAGCCTCTTTTATTTTACAGTTTTAAATGAGTAATAGTCATGTAAAATATTTTTTATTTTACAGAATCAAATATAAAAAAACAATTAATTTTATAAAGTAACTTAATATTATTTAATTTTAATAAACTCAATTTAAATCTATTTTTTTTCCCAGATGAAAAAAGTTATTGAAAATAGAATCAAACTAAATGGAGTTGGCTGTGGTGGGAAGGCGAAACCGAAAACTTAAAAGTGAGCAAAGAGAGCGAAAAGGAAAAGTGGCGCGAGTGCTTCAAACAAAAACGTCATCGTTGCGGGGCGCCAATCAAATCCACGACCGCGCCCTAGCATATAGTCAACAAATCTCAGCCATCCACGTTTCAATCTCATACATCATTTCTGAAAAGACCGCCTCCTATGAAAACCAAATAAAATCTCCAATCTCACTACTCTACTCTTCCACGCGACCCTCTTCTTCTCACCTCTTCACTTTTTTTTTTTTTCAAATATAAAAAAAAAATGAATGATTCCGCAAAACCTAACGCCGGTAAAACCAAACTTCTCAATCCATGGATGCTTCACTTCCAGAAACTCGCTCTCGAGCTCAAGTGCCCTCTCTGGTTCGTCAATTTTCCCTCTCTACTATAAACTCTCTGACTCGCTTTTAGCTTTGCAGTTGCAGATTTTAATTTATTTTATTTTATCGTTTAAATTTAAATTAATTTCCTGCTTGTGCTGCTACTTTAGCTTATTTAAATTAATTTTGTTAATTTCTGCAGCTAATTTGATTAACTGATTTGCTGATGATGTTGTTGTTGTTGTTGTTTGTGGCGGCTCTGGATCTTACAGTTTGGGTTTGTTCAAGAGGCCGGTGTTACTTCCTTGCAATCACCTGTTCTGCGAGTTCGTTACTTCTTTTTCTTTGTTGTATTGTATATGTTGGTCTCTTTGTTGCACGACTTTCCTCATCAATTAAAATGATATTTGGGTATTTTGTGTTTGGCAGTTCATGCTTAGCTGATTGCATAACGGCTGGGGCTGGTTCTGAATGTGCTGTTTGTAACGCAAAGTATGCTCAAACAGGTAACTTGCTGTTAAGTTTAGCGTGTGTGCTGCATGATCAATTACTGAGGGTGTGTTTGTTGCTTTGTATTTTTTTTTTCTCCAATAAATTATCATTTCACTCCTAGGCAATTATTACAGCTTTCAAACTGAACAAATTATATGAGTAAACCGTGTAATGTTGGAAATGATACTGAATAGTTTTTCAGGCAATGGAAAATCTTTCAAATTAGTCCTGGTGGTCAGTAAAACATGTTAATGTGTGGACTAAATTGATAGATATTTAATATTCTAGGGTTACTTACATAATTTATTTATCTTATAAGATTATTTGGAGAGAGAGTAATATTTGAAGGATCAAATTGATGATTTCCTCTTAGTTTTCTTTTCAACAGTTTATGTCATGGTCTAAGCTATGTTTTCTATGTTTTGAGTTATCTATACTTATATTTCTTATGTGATGATTGTGGGAAGCAGATGTAAGGCACGTGCCTTTTGTGGAAAATGTGGTAGCAATATATAGAAGCTTGGAGGCCACCTTTTGTGCTAGTTTGTTTCAGCAACGTTCGTCTGGTGAAGTTATTTTACTTTTGAGAGCTTTTCCAATTGATTGAAAAAAAACTATGCATTGTTTGACGCTGTGTGTGTGTGTGTGTCTATATATATATTTATTTATTTATTTAAACTTATTGGTGTAGATGACGAGAGGGTTTTGGAGCCATGCCAGGCAATTCTTAATTCAACTTCTAGTAGTATAAAAGGTGACAAGCTTCCTCGGAATTTGCCTAATTTAAACAAGGTTGGGGCTGTCAAGAATCTCAAATCCAAGATTGCAGTGCATGATAAAGCTGAAGAGCTTGAGTTGTCTCATGGGAGAGGGAAGCCTAATCTGATGCAATCTTCCCAGATGGAAATGGATGTGAATCAAGTGACACAGTCAGCCCCAGATAGCCCTCCTTTTTGTGATACCAAAGGTTCAGATAATGACTGCAGTGATCAAGACAGTGAGCATGTAAAAAAACACACTCTTTTTTATGGTTTCCTGTTTATACACAGCTAAATCTGTCGTATGTCCAATCCTTTATCAATCTGGTTTCTCATTCCCAAACTCTTAATTTCAGCCATTACCTCCTGATAGACTGGGAAATTCTTCCTTAAAGAGAGCTAGTACAGGAAATGGAAATTTGAAAGAGAAAATGGGACAATTAAGGTCAGAAAGTTCAGCCTCTGAAACTGAGGGTCTTGAAAGGGATCCCAAGAGACAGAAAATTCTTGAACTTAAATCTGGAAAGGACCCTGGTGCACAGGTGCCAACAGATGCTCCAAATGACTTTTCTCCAACTGGAAGTATCTGTTCATTTTGCCAATCTTCTAAAACCTCCGAGGTAATATTTGATGTGCACCAACCATACACATTGTTTTCAATTCCCTCTTCCCTGAAAACTGATATTCTAATGCTGTATATGCTTAATGACAAATGTCTGAAACTATTTCTTGGTCTTTATATGGTGAAACTTTGTAGGCTACTGGACCAATGCTGCATTATGCTAATGGAAACTTAGTTACTGGAGATGCAGCAATGAAGCCAAATGTTATACCTGTGCATAGAAGTTGCATTGACTGGTACGTAACTTCATATTTCTATGCATTGCTCATTACTAAAGCATTCTAGTCTACATTATTATTGGTTTGATTTGTGGAGCCACCTAAAAGCAGCATTGAATCTTGATTGACTATGTTTTGTTCAAAACCATTTATGTTGTAACCAGTGTGCATTTTAGTATCTTTTGCCTTTCTATTTGTATTTTGCTGATAAATGTGGTGTAAACTTTTGGAATTAAGGGCACCACAAGTGTACTTTGTTGGTGAAGTGGTTAAGAATCTGAAGGCAGAATTGGCAAGGGGAGCGAAACTTAAATGCAGTAAATGTAATCTAAAGGGAGCTGCTCTTGGTTGCTATGTCAAATCATGCAGAAGAACTTATCATGTTCCTTGTGCAATGGACATCTCAACTTGTCGTTGGGATCATGTAACTTCCTTTCCATTTTAAAGCTTAGAATTGACTTAAAAAATACATTGTGCTTCTTTGTATATCTCTAAACTTTTTTGGGACATCCATTGGTTCAGGAGGACTTTCTTTTGCTCTGTCCCCTCCATTCAAATGTCAAATTTCCATGTGAGAAAACCAGGTCTAAGAAACAGGCAACTCGGAAGCATCCCAGTTCGTCTCAAATGTATGTTTTCTTCCTTGTCACTTGCTATTTATAGCATCTCATGCACTGCTTTTTTTTTTTTTTTCAATATTTTGATGAAATTTTCATGGTGTCTAACCATTTTGTTTGTTTATCTTTCAACATTTAATGTCAACAGTTTGAGGCACAAACTAAAGTACAATGTATTCTACTATTGTAATAAAAATGGGTTGTCTCCTAGACTAGAGAATTTTGCATAATTAATATAGTGCTCAAATGTTAACCATTTATTGTATAGTAGATTTTAGGATTATATTTTTACCACTGTTTTCTTTTTGTCATTATACCCTTGTAAATTATATCTAATTTTCTTGCCAAGGTTGTATACTATTACTGAATAACTTCTGTATGCAGGCCATCTCACAACTTAAATACTGTTGAAGCTTCACAGGATGATTGTAAAAATATGGTTTTTTGTGGATCTGCTTTATCAAATGAAGAAAAGGTTAGTTTGAAAGTTGTCTACTTTCAGTGATTGAGTTTATTTGCTATCTTTATATTTTTGATGTTTTTCTTTCTTGGGGAATGGATACTGTATCTTTTGAAGTTTATGGTATATGACATTTTTTTGCTTATTCGACGGTGCAGGTACTTTTGGTCAATTATGCAAGCACTGTTGGTGCAACTGTGACTAAATTCTGGACCTCAAATGTTACTCATGTAATTGCGTCAACTGATGCAAATGGAGCATGCTCCAGGACATTGAAAGTTCTCATGGCTATTCTAAATGGACGATGGGTTCTCAAATTGGATTGTAAGTTTAAGTTTTTACTCCAGTGTTGCTTATTTGAGTTAATGCTCATCTTTGATTATAATTTTGGACAAATATTGGTGAGTATTTAATGACTTCAATTGGAGGGTTGCAGTTTGGAAGATAGCATGCTTTTTGGTAGACATGAGAACAAAGTCACTTATGTTCTCTATGATGTTCTGGTGTACCCTTACATATTATTAATTGACCCCTAAAGTAAAAAAAATGCTCTTGATCTGAATTGTATATTGATAGTGGTAACTAGACATTAATTTTTCTACTCGTGAAAATCTTGAAATACCATGAACTGGGAGTCAAGTCTGGTTAGTTACTAATATAGTATCTCCTTTATTAATGTGATGATTTTGGTAATCTTAGGACTCCCAATAGGTCCTGACATTAGGGGTGTGTTGAAGTTGAAAGGAAATTGATGGAGAGTATTTGTAGTGATTTAACCTTGCTACTCTTATTTATTTTATGTCTTTGGCACTTAGTTACCCCCTACAGGAGTTAGTCTGCTAACATGGAAGATTTGTGTTTGTGCTTGAAACTTAAATTTCTACCTATGCTTCCGCATGTAATGGATTTTTTTTTATTTAAAGCACGTGTATTGGTCTTACTTGCTTCTTGAATGTGCTTGATAAGCATTTTTTTTAATGCTTATTCAATTCTTTTCTAGTCATGTAAATACCATGTATTTTGTTCTGTAGGGATAAAAGCATGCATGGAAGAGAAAAATCCTGTTGAAGAAGAACCATATGAAATTAGTGTTGACAACCAAGGGTGTCAAGGTGGCCCAAGAGCTGGCAGACTTAGGGCATTGGCCAATGTAAGTATTCTAATTGCATCTTAGGTTCATGAAAACTGTGAAGACATGGGTTGTTTTTATTGCGCTGTCAAACATTATATTTTATGTTTAGCTCAGTAGTGACTTGTTGACTTCCAACATTTATAATTGGTTTTTTTGGGGCTTCTAAAATTTGATGTTAAATTACTTGTGAAATATCTTTCTGAGTTCTATTGTGGTAATATTGCTGTGATGACAGGAGCCAAAACTATTCAGTGGCTTAAAGTTTTATTTTTCTGGGGATTATGTGTCAACTTATAAGGAAGATCTCGAAGAATTAATTGAAGTGGGTGGAGGTACTGTTTTGAGAAGCAAGGAAGAATTGGAAGCTCAAAGACATGAGTGCAAAGTGTATTCTTCAAAGTTGCTGGTTGTTTACAACCTTGATCCCCCACAAGGATGCAAGTTGGGGGAAGAAGTATCAATTCTCTGGCAAAGGCTAAACGACGCAGAGGATTTAGCTGCTAATACTTTACAAGTGATTGGCCACACGTGGATTCTTGAATCAATTGCTGCATGTAAATTGCAGCCTTTTGTTAACTAAAATGCGATAGGTAGCTAATAGTTTGTTTCTCACTTGATAGGGCGTTCACTCTAAAAAAACAAAAAAGATTGATCATGTACAGGATTTAGTTTGAATATTTTTTGGGTCTCTTGTCGTTAGGTTGCTTTGGTTATGTAACATCAAGTAGTTATTCGCCAACTTGGTTTTCTATGTTTTTGTATGATTATTTTTATATGCATGCAGTTGCATGTAAGTAGCCGTGTGTGACATAATCTAATTTATAAGTGAAACTGTTCGAAAGGAAACAACTGAACTGTTTTTAGAAACATTCAATTTGAATTGATCTGTTTTTTAGGAACATATTTTATACTCTTGATATCTTGCAGAGGGAGCTCTCATTCTTCGTCTTCTAATGTGGTATATCCTGCTCTGTTCTTTATCTTAATCTTCTACTTTAAGGTTCTTTAAATCTTCTGAATAGACATCTTTTCCTGTATCTATGCATTTGTATATGCTTCAATAATTTTATCAACTTTGATGAAGTATAGTTGAAACTTTTTCTCGGTGGTTTGGGCACTAAGTAATTAGATAGATGGGCAAGATAACGTTTTGGTCTCTAAGACGACAAAAGTATATGCTACCATCTTATTTCGAATTAACAATTGATTGGAATCCATTAGGTGAATTGTTGAAGCCTACCATAAACAAGCAAGCTAAATGTAGACATTGTGATGGTTTGATCAATTTGTTAGTGGAACAACCGTAATGATGTGAAAAAGGCGAAAGTTATATTCATAGACAATGGTAATCTCCTCCATTTTTGCCTAAATTTGACAAAAAAAGCATGTGTGAATGCGCTACTGTTTATGGAAGACTCATTTCATTGACAACAATTGAAAGGTGCAAAAACGATATAACATTTCTATTAAGTTTTAAGTCACGTAAAAAAATTTGACTGAGGTTAACAATTGCTTAATTAGTTTGAGGGCTTAATCGTGTTTTTACATTCAGAGTCAATAATTCCTCATCCAAAGATGTTGCAGTCTAATCGAATATCTAAAGAAGAAACTAACGACTTAGAATAGTTTGATTTTGAATGGATATTATCTTCACATATGATGTGTACACATTTTTTAATTTAATTCTGAAAGATGGTTTGGCAGAGGTTTTAATGCTGTTTTTAAAATCCATGCAACTATCAAATATATAAGATTCCCCCCTTCTAGGTTCTCTAATTTCAATCCATGTGTTATCAAAACATCGAATATAAAAGGTCTTATATGATTAGGTGTACGAAATTCTACTTAATGTTTGAGGTTGCATTGAAACATAACATTTGAAGAGCTTGAATTACAAGACAAAAATAATATACCAAACAATTACATAAGATAGGGGATAGCGTTCCTACATACAGTGAGAATTCGCACGAACAATCTTTTTTTAAGTTGTTTTATGGTACTAAGTTGCGTATTTTTGGTTCGATTATGTGACTAGCAATATGTATGTGTTGAGGCTTTTGGAATTGGAAGGAAAATCGATCAAATGTACACTTCCAAGGATGTGAGTGTAAGCGTGAGAAATATGGCCGAAAAGATGAAGTAGAAAATGTGATAGTTATTAGGGCAATCTTAATACACTAAACACGCTATTAATGATTTCTCTCATGTTGAATTTGAGATACAAGTTATAATTCATCTATTGGTTGATTACTCAAAGTTCTAGTGGTGAAGTAAGGTGAAAGAAAAAGTGGATCGAATTTGAGATTATTTTTTGAAGATTACGATGGTAAGAAAAAAAGTTTGAAGGTAATTAAGAGGCTTCTCAATTTTTCGACCAACTAAGTTTAATAAGTCCAAGTTAAATAAATATTTGGTAGAAGCCTTAAAAGAGATTAAAGGAGATCTGGATATTTTAAATTGGTGGTCCATTTCCAATTCTTCCAAATATGGCAAGAGATGGCTTTGATATGCATGTCTCTCCATTAACACTTGTAACTTGTAAGCAATATTGGCTTAAAAGAGCACTTGGCTTAAAAGACATGGTGTTTTCCCTACGATTTGCCATCTGTTTGCGGGGTGCTTTGGTTTATTCCAGCACTGTTCTATGACTGTGAGGACGCAGAGTTCATCTCCAAGCCCGATTTGGTTTGTGTTACCTCAACATTATAGACAAAGAACTTGGCCACAACCAAAAAGCAGAGCAAGTTGAGGAAGCTCAGCACGGCCATGAATGCATAATAGTAATCTAAACGGGAGACGTTTAGATTGTCCAAAATCCAACCCCTGTGCCCATTTCTGTTGGTGATGTCAGCAACAGTTGACAGAAGAAAACTGCTGAGAAAGCTTCCCAGACCCAAGGTGGTTGTGAAATATGATGTTGCCAGACTTTTCATGCCATCTGGTGCTTGATCATAGAACAACTCCATCTTGGCTACTTCCACGAAGTTATCAGCAACCCCTCCCAGAGCATACTGAGGGAGGAGAATGAAAATTGTGAGAGGAATCGTATCTTGCGCGTGAAAAAGGTGGTTTTCTCTCGCCACCCTAAGTCTCATTCTTTCAACAAAGCATGCAATGACCATTATGATGACTTGTATCACAAGTCCAATGCCGAGTCTCTGCAGCATTGTGATCCCTCTTGGGTTCTTTGTGTAGTGCCGAATCGCAGGAACAAAAACACGGTCGTAGAGAACAACGGTTATCAGCATGGCGATAGTTACAAATGCATTGAGGCATGCCGGGGGAATCTGAAAATGGGGTCCCATTCTCCTGTCTAGAGTGGTGCCTTGCTTCACAAAGAGTGTGCTCCCTTGAACCATCAAGGTGCTTGGGATAATCGTTGTAAGCAAAACAGGAATCATTTTTGTCATTTGCTTGGTTTCCTCTACTTGTGTCACAGTACAAAGCGTCCATAATGAAGTTTGGCCATTCTTTATAGAGGCTTTGTCAAGAAAACTGCAATCAGAGAACCTTTGGATGAGAGATAAAAAGTGTTTTTAGACAATTTGAAAGGATAAAAAGATGGGCTTAACCTCAATGAAGAGCTTCTATCAATTCTGTTTCTCCCAGTACTTGCATACTCTTCAATGCTAAGCTCATGCAGCTCCTTTGGATCTTCTGGGACACGTAGCTTCCACTTCCTCACAGCAGCAACATAGACCTGAAGCATCCTTGTTATTGGGCTACCAGATGGTAATTTGTGTCTATAAAATGGAGTTCCTATCAGAAACACCAATACTGAAACAGCAAGGCCAAGGGTGGGAAGGCCATATCCAATGGTCCAACCCACACGATCTTGTATGTAAACCAAGAAAGTGTTGGCGAAAAGGGTACCAAAGAAAATACTAAAAAACCACCAATTGAAGAAGGAGAGTTTATGGGTTCTTTCTTTGGGCTCGAACTCATCAAATTGGTCTGCTCCCATGGTGGAAATGTTAGGCTTCGTCCCTCCTGTGCCTATTGCAATGATATAAAGGGCCAAGAAGAAAATACCATATTGCAATGACGATGCCTCTGGGCAATTCTTGCCTTCATCACACGGTGGTGGCCTCAGTGCTGGTAGTGAAACTGCTAGTGTCAACAGACACATTCCCTATGGCCAAAAAAAACATGGAAAAACAGGTAAACATATTCACAATTTAGTTAAGCCCGAACAATTCTTGTTCGTACTATGTTACAAGCAAAGGTGAAAATAAGTATTACATTTCATACCACAACATAAATGCATGAAGCAATTATAAAGGTTCTATATCTGCCAAGATAAGCATCGGCTATGTAAGCTCCTGCCAGTGGCATCATCCACACTGCACCAACCCAGTTGCTAACGTCGTTCGAAGATTTCACAGTGCCCTCGTGGAGCCTCCTTGTAAGATATATCACTAGGTTTGATTGTATCCCATAGAAAGCCATCCTCTCAAACACTTCATACCCTATAAATAAAAAACATGCATATCATTTTCACAAGTGATAACAATAACAGTAGGAAGAAAAAGGAGAAAATTAGAGTTGCATCATTTACCAACTATGAAGGAACAAGCTTTCCATTTTCCCGTCTTTGTTCTCAAAACGGGTCTACCCTTTAGGTCTACTGTGCCATCTTGAGTGTAATCTTCGTTCCCTTTTGCAGGGCCTTTTTCTTCTACCAATGCCATGAGTTTGAGCTATATCTTGGTCTCTTTGTGTGGAAGTTTCTTAGCCTCTCTCACGAGCCTTTTATATAGTAAGGACGGGGAATCTAATTTCGAAAGTTTAGCTTTCTCAACCAAATTCTGTACATTGTCCAATTGCATGAGCTAACCAACAAAGAAATCTTAAGTCCCACCAAAAGAAGGAATCAACATGTATTTCGTTTGTACTTACTGCCACTTATTTGCACACTTTCCTTATCTTTCTTTTCTTATGTATTTTTTTTGCACCTTTGAATTATCGATCTAGATACAAGTTAGATATTAGAACTAAACGCGAGATTGACATGTCACAAAAGCCACGGGCTATAAGTCATCAAAAAGATTGTTCGTTAAAGTGGCTCTCACTGAATGTATTTATATGCTTTCTCCCTTTTCAGTCACTAATCAATTGCATCATTACGTCCCATGTGTCTGTCTTATGCTTCATTCTTATTTTCGGAGTGTCATTCCTTATCAACTTCACTTTGAAACTATACTGAGAAAAATTTATGTGCCGAAAGCACTTTCTTTGTGCAAATACCTCCACACACATATAGGTTTTGATGTCAGTTTATAGGTTTACTAGTAATAATAAAATAAAATATAGCTCCATGAGGGTACAGAGATTATGTTTTCGTACAGGAAAATCGTGTGATTGCTTTTAGGCTGCAATGAAACTTAAGCAAGACAAAGGAGACAAGTTAGACAGCAGGGTTCGTAAAATACTTTTTTTTTTCGATGATTAAAAGGAAAATTGTCGGCTATAACGATATAGCCAAAGGCTATATCGTTTTCTACATGCGAACTATCAAAATGATTAACGGAAATGTTAAATAACAAGGACATGATTAACAGATAAAAGAGGTCACGTCTGATGGATACCAACCTTAATTTCTTTACGTTTTCAAAAGGCTTATACCAAGAATAGGGATGCTATATTCCGTAAGACTTATTATTGTGGAACAAATGTGTATTTTTAAGAGTAAAATATTTTCCTATATCATATTGATATTGTTTGTTTGATATGATAATTATTTTGATAAAATTTTTGTTTATAGTTTAAGATTTGTTATCATAATATATTACGATCAGGAACAAGTATTTTATAATATTATTTTAAATTTTTCCTAACAGAAGTATTATAAAAAGGGATAGTAATTACCCGGATAGATTATGGTACGTGTGATAGGATTTTAGATATAATTATATGATCATGAGATTAATGATTATTTAAGAAGCAATTTATCAACTTACTTGGACCCACATTTGGATCCACATTTTTCTTCACATTGAAGATTTCTTTTTTGTACTTAAAATTCATCAACAAGTACGTATGATTCCTTTAGTTATCTGGTTGTGTGGTACTTTGGCTTATTCTAGTATTGTCCTGAGGTGAAGTAGGGTTGATATCCAAGTTCATGTTGATTTGTGTTTCATCAACATTATAGACGTACAATTTGGCAGCAGCAGCAAAGCAAAAGAAGTTGATAGCACTTAGCAGGGCCAAGAATGCATAGTAATAATCTAAATGGGAGGCATTTAGATTATCCAAAATCCAACTCTTGTGACCATGTTTGTGAGTGAGATCAGCAACAGTTGAAAGTAGAAAACTATTGAGAAAATTTCCAATGCTTTGGGTGGTTGTGAAATATGACGTTCCCAAACTTTTCATGGCTGCTGGTGCTTGATCATAGAAGAATTCCAACCTAGCAACATCAACAAAGGTATCAGCAATTCCTATCATAGCAAACTGAGGGAGGAGGATGAAAATGGTCAGAGGAATTTGATCAAGCTGGCCTAAAAGGTTGTTTTCTCTTGCCACACTGAGTCTCCTCCTCTCAACAAAGCATGCAGTGAGCATTATGAAAACATGTAGCACAAGGCCAATTCCAAGTCTCTGCAGCAAGGAGATCCCTCTGGGGTTCTTGGTGTAGTGCCGGATTGCAGGAACGAAAAAGCGGTCATAGATCACAACGCTTATCAGCATGAAGATGTTTACAAAAGCTATGAGACATGCTGGAGGGATTTCAAAATGGGGTCCCATTCTCCTGTCTGGTGTGGTGCCTTGTTTGATGAAGAGTGTGGTGGTTTGAGCTATTATGGTGCTTGGAATGCATGTAGTAATCAAAATAGGAACCATTTTCATCATTTGCTTTGTTTCCTCAACTTGAGTCACAGTACAAAGCATCCATGGTGATGTTTCACCTGTCTTCACTGCAGCTTTGTCCAGGAATCTGCACACATTTGTCAAGTTTACAAGATTGCTGTGCTTTTAAAACAAAAAGAGATATAATTTACTCAAAGTAAACAGTTCTGAGCCAGTCAATTTGGTTGCTTTATGCCCACCAAATTTATATCTTTGCACATATATATACACAGTTGTGATGTTAATGACAGTTTTTAAGTAAAACAAATTTGAAGAGAAATTTGATTACTAGCCTTAACGAAGAACTGTGATAAATCCTTGTTCGCCCTTTACTTGCATAATACTCTTCCATGCTGAGCTCATGTAGCTCATTTAAATCATCTGGGATATGTACCTTCCACTTCCTCACTGCAGACACAAGTACCTGAACCATCCTGGTTAAAGGACTGCCTGAGGGTAATCTATGCCTATAAAGAGGAGTTCCTAGCAGAAACATCAATATTGCAAAGGCTAGACCAACGGTTGGGATCCCATAACCAAGTCCAAAACCAACTCTGTCTTGTATGTAAACCAAGAGAGTTTGTGCAGAAATGGTTCCAATTAGAATATAAAACACCCACCAATTGTAGAAGGAAAGCTTTTGGGACCTCTCTTTGGGTTCAAACTCGTCAAATTGGTCTGCTCCCATTGTAGAAATGTTGGGCTTGGTCCCCCCTGTGCCTGCTGCAATGATGTACAAGGCAAAGAAGAAAATTCCCACTTGCAATGACGATGCTTGTGGGCAATCTTGGTCTGCAACTCCTGGAGCACATGCTGGTGGTCTCAATCCTGGTAGTGACACTGCTAGAGTCAACAAACACATTCCCTGCAACCAAAAAACACATGACCATGAAACATTATTACACAGATCAAAAACATTATAGTCCATACATTTTTCATGTGACATATAATGGAAAACTCAGTTATGTGTCACACAGAGATTAAACAATGTGATGTTTGATATATGTATATATACCAGAAGGTAAATGGCTGATGCTATAACAAAGGTCCAATATCGGCCAAGATAGGCATCGGCTATGTAAGCTCCAGCAACTGGCATGATCCAGACTGTACCAGTCCAATTGGTAACTCGCTTTGAAGATTTGACAGTGCCTTCATGGAGCTTCTTTGTTAGATACAACACTAGATTTGATGCTATCCCATAGTATGCCATTCTTTCAATCGTTTCATACCCTACAATTCATTTTTAAGCATATCATCAATACTCACTCACTTCTCTCTTTACATCATCATCAAAAATTCAAATTTTTACTTTCTATTTCAAGGACAAACTTCATTTCTTTCTGTTTTTCTTTTCCTCTCATCATTGTAAAACAATTTATACAAACAAACTCAATTTTTTTTTTTTTAATATATAAGGTGTAAATAGTCATTTTAGTCTTAAGACTTTATAGCATTTTGATATTTCTTTTTGGTGTTAAAAACTTAATATATTATACCAATTTTCTCAAAAAGTCTTTGAAAATGAAACCCAACAATTATATTAATTTTAGAAAAGCACAATTTATTATCATAATTAACATCTATTTCAATAATAAAAGAACATTATTTAGAATTTCTTCGTTTTAAGAAATAATACAATAATATGTGCTCTTTCGAGAATATATATATATATATATATATATATATATATATTATATAATATTACTTTTCATCCTCGTTATTTATTTTTTACTTTATCCATTGTAGTAACCAATTTCTCTTGAACTGTTAAATTAAAATTGCATGACTTATAACTAAAAAACAATAAATTGTTTTCAACTAGTTCTTGTTACCTACTATAAAAAGGAAGAGAAGGCAATCCAAAACAATAATTAGAATGAGTGAAAAAAAAGGGCAAAAATTAAAGGAAGTTAAATTAAAAATGGTATTTTTAAGGTGCATTTACCTACAATGAAGGAACAAGCTCTCCATCTTCCAGTTTTTGATCTTAAAACTGGTTTACCTTTGAGGTCCACTGTGCCATCTTGGGTATAATCATTCTCTCTTCCACTACTTGGAAACCCTTTTTCTTCTTCCATTGCCATCATGCTGTAGAATGATGTTAACTTTTTAGCTTTTCATGGACACCATTTTATAGATGGAATAATGTAATTTTATTACAATTTTGGTTTCCTCAGCCTAAAGTCATACCATACATTGGCTTTAGCTAAACAAACTAAGAAATCCAAAACATAAAAGACACATTTTGTTGGGTTCTTTTTGTCATGCACTTTAAATTATATGGATTAATTATACAAAAAAGTCAAACAAACCAACTATCATTAAACTAATTATTTTTTCAAAGGTAATGCCATTTTGATACATTAACTAAAGAAACATTTGATATGTTAATTTTGTCATCTTTCCGTCGTTAGTTACTAATTGTACTAGTATGCTTCCTTCTAAATTTAGGTCCTTCTTTGTTTATATAAAATAATGAATTTTTATTTATTTAATTTAACGAGTATATTCTGTGTGTGGATACAGCCATGGCGTCAAAGGCTAAAATCATGGATAGTTAATGATGATTAAATAAAATAAAATATCACTAGGGGTTCATTCTATCCAATATTAATATGTATGATCAACACTACTTGATCATATTTTCTTATTATAGCAAAGTATATACAGATAAAAAAATACTATAGATGTCATATTAGAACTGCATCACGTCAGAAGTATTATAGTAAATAAGAATTATTTAAGGAACGGTTCTTACGCTATATATTTAGGATCATCATACTGATAACTGATTATTATAACTAAATTATAATCTAAAAAAAAAAAAAACTCAGATAAACAACATAGCAGTTACAACTTTTAGATTTATTACATTAAATTTTAATTAATATCATACGCTATTCTTTTACAAATTAACATATCTCAGTACATAACAATAAACATCATTATAAAATATATCAAATTATGCTTAGTAAGTTAAAAAGACAAAATTTAATAAAAATGTAATACGGACACAATCACACCTTTGTTTCTACTGATGGTGTTTAATTAAAATTGATTTTTAACTAATAAGTTATACAACTAATTTTAATTATATCCGATTGTTCAACAAATTTTGGATATATAATCGGTTATTTAACTATCTTTTTAAAAAAAAATTTGACTATAAAGTTAATGTCTATAATCATTTTTAATTAATCAGTTAAATAAGATTATGGTTAATTTTTTTTATAGATGGTTATATTTGTTTATTAAGAATAATAGTTCTTATAAAAGATATTTTTTCTTGATATTGAGTAGAACTATTTTAAATAATAAAATTATTATTTTTAATATTTAATCAACCTAGGATAATAAATATGTCTCAATCTATTTTTTTTTTTGCAATTTGATAATAAACTGATGAAAATAAACTAAAATGGTCTCATTTTGTCTATACCTCCTATAACTAACCACAGAGAATAATACTAAACATAAACAGGTTGAGCCTAATCTTGAATTTGTGATTAATCTATAAATCTCTGCTAAGAGTGTGCCTAAGAAAATCAAACTGAAATGAATTTGTGACTAAGTGAATACTTCCTGCTTATCATTATTCATTATAGGATTTCTTATTTATATTTAAAACTCAAATCTAGCCACCACCACTGCACATAATATAATGTATTCATCTAAGTATTTATTCACTAATCTATAGAAATATTTTTGAATTATATAATTTACGAAAATACTTTATATTTTTTTGCTCTTTTGATTACAATGGTTTCACATTATTTTCAAGAATTTGCATAAGAAATTATATTAACTGTTTTCTAGAAAAAAATTGAAGAATAAATGCACAGTAATGAATTTGTGACTAAAAATAAAATATTTTCTCCAACTGAATATTCCTTAGAAATTGAATCGCTTTGGTCATACAAGTTAAATGAACTTAAACTATCAGCCCAATTTTTAAGACAAGGGCCCAATTAACTTTGTGTTTACCACAAGTATATATATATTTATTATACCTCAAATTTTCTAACAAAAGGGGTGGTGGCGCAGTTGGCTAGCGCGTAGGTCTCATAGCTTCTGAGTTATCCTGAGGTCGAGAGTTCGAGCCTCTCTCACCCCATGACACATTGTTTTTGATTTTGTGTTATTTTTAAAATTGAAGTTAGAGTTTTTCTTTTAAACTTTTATATTTCAAAATACATGGATAATCACAAATATACTTTATTCTTAAATTCAGTATATTTTAAAAGGTACTCCTCTACTTTCATTAATATAAAAATCCATAAATATTAAAGAAATCAATTAACTGAATTTAATTAAATTTTATTGATCCCCTAATGATGCAATGAAGGTCAATCATGAACTAAAGTTAATATATCTTAAGAAAAATATTAGTAAATAAAATAAAAATAGTTAAAATGTATTTTTGCCAATTTTTTTTATAAATAAAGTTCAGAGAGTAACTAGTAATTTTACCATTCATAAATGTTAACATTTATGAAGACTACCAAAACTATTGTTTTAAATTTTTACAAAGATAGTTCATGGATTGTTCTAAGAAGTTGAGCTGTTTTTTTTATAAATGAGTATAAATTAATATATTCCAAAAGAGAATGTAAATTTTGACTCCAACACCTATTAATCATAAATACTATTAAAACATTTTCACTTCCCAGCATTTCTTGAGCCAAGGGATCAACCTGTGTCTCTGTTTAGGTTTAACACAAAACAACAAAACAAAACTGCATTCGATGTGGTCCTTACAACATTACAGCCTGTCATCACAACGGTCACTTCCTACCTTTTCTTTTTAATAATAAACAAATAAAACAAACTATTATTACTACGACATATTTATTGAGAGAGCGTTACACTGTCCACTTCCTCTGCGTTTGTCTTGCGGACCGTGGAAGGTGGCATGACATGAAGACCAAACCCTTTGCCTTAGCATTCTTGTTCTGAACCTCAGAAGGCAAACACATAGATATCTTGTCACAATGGGTTGCTTTCTTCATTGCTTTGGTTCCTCCACAACCACCAAGCCCAGGCGCAAGGCTCACCGTCACCACGTAACTAACCCTTCACCTTCTCTTCTCCAAGTTTCTATTTTTTTTTATCTAATTTAGTGACCCTTTTGTTTGGTTCCTCAGAAATTCCACAAAGACCTCTTTTTTATTTTAAAGTTTTACACTTGTACTCCTATTTTTGGCCTTTTATTTGTTTTTAAGACAAAACTTAGATGTTAGGTAGTGATTTCAGTGTTATTCAATTGGAATGAATGTTTATTTGGGTGGTATGTGTAATAAAGATTTGCATGAAAAGATTATGTGTACATTGAGTCTTTTCAATGTTGTTGCAGCGAAATGCTAAAGACAGGTTAGAGCAAGCAACGGTGTGTTCTGTGCAGGATTACTCCAAATTGGTGGTACTTAGTACTGCATCACAAGAAGAACAGTAAGTAACTTACTAACTGAGCTTGTAATGTTCTACTTTTGTTTACAAGAAAGCGTGTTTGAATTTGGAGTTGAAGTTTATGATTTAGATAAATGGGTTTGGATGTAGGGCTAATAAACCTTTGGAGAAGCTAAAGGCGAGTCCCAAAAAGAAAGTGACTTTTGATGTCAATGTGAAAACGTACGAGCCAGTTGAAGTTGTTGATTTCGAACCAGAGAAGATTGAAGAGAGAAGACCTTTGGTTGAAAAGTTAAGCCAAACAGAGTCTTACTCTGAAGAAAGTTCGGTTACTTCAACCGGGTCTTACCCAACAAACCACAGGTACCACAATTGCGCATGTAGTGATGATGAAGATGCAGAAATGGAGTATTGGGATAGTGATCTCACTGATGAGGATGAGGATGATGGTGGTGATAGTGACATGGGAGAAGAGTATGATGAAGTGGGGCAGGACTTTGAAGATGGAATAGTGTACTCAAGGTCAAGAAATGGTGATGATGAAGGGTTGGTTGAAGAGGTGAAAAGTCCAATTCCAGTGTATGATAAGGATGTGAAGTCAATGGGGTTGAACCCCAATGTTCGAGATAGGAGTGTGTATGTTCATTCTGTGCTGAACCCTGTGGAGAACCTCACTCAATGGAAAGCAGTTAAGGCTAAAAGAGCACCAGCATTGGTGTCTCAGAAGGAGAATTTGGTTTTGAATCGAGCTGTATTTGGTGCTGAATCACCTAAGAAGTTGAACAGGGAAATTGCTGTTGATGCTAGCCTTTCAAATTGGTTGGCTTCATCAGAAACTACACCTGTTAGGAAGGGTTTGTATGCGGGTAGCCCAGAGAGTGGTAGCTCGCAAGGCTCAAATACTGTGGTTTGAGTCATGAAGATAGGCCTATTTTAGGTGCAGTGACAGTTGAAGAGCTTAAACAGTTTTCAGCTTCTTGTTCACCAAGAAAGTCACCACGAGATCATAGGCAGTGTTGGTAGCTACTGGAATTCAAGAAGGGTACAATACAATTGATGTGAAACTTAGTTATGCCTAATAAGCGAGTGAATATGAGACAAGGTTTTTGCATAGACAGGTTTGTTACTCATGTATGTTAGACAAGCTTCCGTTGGGGAGTGGTTTGTGTTAGGTGCATTTTTTGATTCTTTTGTGAATGTGATAGAGTGTGGTGTTTGTTTGTGTTGCAATATGATGTTGGATTAATAATACTATTGTCATGTTCTTTTTATCTGTATACTGTCTCTGAATTTACTTCCATGCTGATAATTGATGAAGTTACTATTAGGGGAGGCAGATAAATTTTTGTGTCTTAATAATCAATGCATAAAAAACTATTTAGTTATATAGGTAATGCATCTGGGCTTTGTGGTTCAAATTAATGATGAGACCTGCCACCCTCTGATGCTCTTTTATTAACTCAATCTTACTTATCTAGGCATTTTAGTTCATATTAATTACCAGAATTGTCAGAGAGCACAGATATTTTGATTTTTTCTACTTTTTTTTATTCATTTACCCATACTTTTAAATGTTGCCCCTTCATTAATTTTTAAGGTGTTTAAGGTTTCTTTAAGAAACTAAGAAATGTTATAAATTTTCTTGATTTTAATAGAATACTTATAATATATAATATTTTATCTTTTTTTTCCTTTGTCATGATAAATGCGTTAACTAGTTAAAATTAGGTGAAAGATAATGTTTTAAGTGATAAGAAAGTAATTAATGTTATTTTAAACTTTGAAAATGAAAGTTAAATAGAAACAACAAATATTTCAAATTTATGATATTTAAAAAAGAATAAAGGGTCTACTAATAAGCATGGATCAGTCCTACATTTATTTTATTTTATAAGAAAAAAATCACATTTTTTTTCCTGAAATATAACTAAATTTTAACTACTTTTACTTCATTTAATAATATAATACTTTTCTTAAAGTATTTATTATAAACTTCACTTATCGTTTTACTCTTAGTTACACAATCATAATATGTCATTATTGTTTTAAAAAAAAAAAGACATTTCAAAACGAAATTTGTTTTACAAAAAATGAAATTTTAAAAAGAATATTAAAATATTAATAAAGTTTAATGCACTTAACTCTTGCCTTATTTATATATATATATATATATATATATATATATATATATATATATATATATATATATATATATGT
>Ga0099825_1003014_pt1 | contig 22475 bp, 16 predicted proteins | sample SiratroredBW_FD_76838 | JGI IMG/M metagenome (GOLD analysis project Ga0099825, IMG submission 76838) | Root nodule microbial communities of legume samples collected from California, USA - Siratro red BW | ecosystem: Host-associated > Plants > Roots > Nodule | place: USA: California | collected... | reverse complement strand
GTGGTGGTGGTGCTGCAAGCGTGGTAGTGGTGCCGAAAGCACAACTCCTGGTGTTTTGGTGCAGCAAGCACGGTGTTGTGTACGAAAATTCCAGGTTTGATGCCTTACCTGTGTGGCTCTATTTTATAACTATAATCGATTACCGTAGTTTTGATAATCGATTACAGTTATAGTATATTTTTTTTACTTAATTGATTAAGTTAGTTTTATATATTGTATTAAGGCTACTGTAGGTTATTTAAGATTACTATATATATTTGTGTTCATGATTGTTTTAGAAGATATAGAAATAATATTAATTTAAAATATTTATTAATTTTAAATATTATTACATGTATTTAGATATAATTGGAGTATTTGATTGTTTAACATGTTAGATTTATTATAATTACAAATGATGTTTTAATTATTCATAATAATGTATTTATTTCAATTAAAAATTCGTTCAATTGTTGTAAGAAGACATTTTTATGTTATGGTCCATAAAAAATAATATATTGATTAATTGACCTTATTACATTATGCAACACATGTTCAAATGCAAGGATAATAATATGACTCTTTCACGCATATTCATTGTCTTCAACATCAACTTATCCCGTGAAAGATGTGTGCATCTGGGTTGGACAAATTACTTTGACAAAAAAACATTGCACAAACTAAATATCTTTCATGTTAATGGTATGTGACAATATGGGATGGCTGATGATGATAATGATGATGATGACGAAGATGGTGAAGAGCCACCACAAGCGGACAATCATGTTTAACAACTTACACTCGAAGGAATAGTTCCCCAATTCCCTACCATGGTCAGATGTTTGGTTTTCAAGAGTTGCAAGAAGGATTAAATAGTTTGAGGATTCACATCGATCAAAGATTGGATAATTTGAATATGCACATGGATATTAAGTTGGATCATCTGCAAACACATATGGACACTAATTGGATCATTTGCAGACTCATATGAACACTACACTTAATTATTTCCAAATGCATGTGGAGCGATTTGAAGGAGTGGAACAGAGAATGGACAAGGTGTAGAACCAAATTGAACGGCTTTTCAAAATAACATGTCATGCTATTTTTATTAATGTGTCAATTTAATATTAGATGTATTATTATTTTAATGTTATTAACTATTTTTATCTAATTGTGTTATGTTTATTTATTTATGAAATTTAGAACCTTGTTCATATCTTTTAAAATAATATATTTTTCTATTTATTTTGACAATACAATTTAAAAAAAATTGCATATATGAACAATTTCTTTTAATTCTAATTTTTATATCAAACTCACTTGATGAACCATATTAAAAATAATTTTCTTATAACATACTGCAATATACATATAATTTATTTTTACAATATAATTTTAAAAAAAAATTCATGTATCAACAATATTTGAAAATTATAATTTTTATATTACTTGAGGAAGTGTACTGAAAATAATTTTCTTGTAACACAAAAGTATCATATACATATAATTAATTAAATTTTATTTCAAATTTATTTTTACTACTTAGATAAATTTATATTTTTAGAAATTAAAAAATATTTCATCAATGAAACCAACAAATTACATAAATTTCATTAAAATTAATTTCAACTCAAACAATAAATATGTAATTGTATATTTTTATCAATAGAAAAAAATAATTCAATTACACCAAACAAATTAATTATATTTTATTTTAAATTATTTTTAAACATAAGGATAAATTTGTAATTTTATTATTTTATTTATTTAAAAATATTAAAATATCTATCACACTTATCACATTACTTATAAATTTTCACGAACTTTTTACTTAAATTTTATTATTATTTTTAATCCAAACCACTAAACTTTTTACTTTTCTCTCAAATCACTCCTAATCCAAATAATTACTTAATTTTTTTTAAAAGCTATGGTTATTTTGAGGAGAGAAAATGAGATAGAGAAGTAAAGAAAAAAGAAAGGTATTGGATATGCAACTCTGCGGCATGTCTTTGGGACGCTCCATTCCCACCAAAACGCCATTGGAGCGCAACTCAACTTCTCAATCTTCTGACTCTGACGACGTATTTGCCTCCTTCCGTTTCCGTGGCACCGTCATGAAACGCAACCACCGTTTCAAACGAGTGGCCAAACCCAGATTACCGGTTCAACAAACCGAACCGGTTCGGCGTTCGCTCCGGGTCAAACCCAACCCATCAACAGAACCAGTCACTACTCCCGTTGAAATGAAAATCTTGCCTCGCGATTTCTTCCAAATCGATGCCCTGGAACTCGCCCCACGTTTACTGGGAAAGTTTCTTCGCCGAGACGACGTCGTTCTTCGGATCACCGAGGTACGCTATTCGCGTTAGGAAAAGCATGCAACTTTGTCGTTTAGCTTTTTTGTGATTTAACACTGAATCAATGGCAGACAGGTTGAAGCGTATAGACCAGACGACTCGGCTTGTCACGGTCGTTTTGGCGTCACTTCTAGAACTGCCCCTGTTGTAAGATTGCACCTTTATTCTCACCTTGAATCTCTGATGCTAATTAAGGTTTTCTAGAGTAAGATTGGGATGTGTTTGTGTCTATTTTGCAGTTTGGAGCTGGTGGGCATGCCTATGTTTATCTTTGCTATGGTCTTCACATGATGCTGAATGTGGTGGCGGATAAGGAAGGAGCTGGGGCTGCTGTTTTGATACGCTCTTGTGCTCCAATTAGTGGTAATGTGAAAAACTGTGTATAGCTTATTCATGGTTACTATGAAATGAACCATTCTGTTGCTTGTTGTGTCGTAACTCTAAGGTGTGTTATTGATTCAGTTTATGAATGAATAAAGGGATAAACTGTGATTAGGTATTGTTGGTCCTTCAAGTGACTTCTTGTAGGAAGTATATTCTTCAAGTTATCTAAAAAATGGAAAGAAAACAAAATCTTTGAGAGATGACCGAGTATTGGTCTTATTGGCTGCAAAAGAACAAATCATCATAAGCTTGTAAATTCTTTTGGCTTTTTTCGGTTACAAACTAAAGACTTTTTGAGTGGCACACCGTGACTATCAATAGAAAGGTGTGGATAAAATGTATGTGCCACCATTGTTGTTAATCTAAAGCAAGAAGCTGGCTGGCCAGTTGAAAAGGTGAGGGTTTTAGTAAGAGTTCAGCATTGTTGTTACAACTTGCAATAACATAACATATCATTCTCTTTTCCCTTCTGGGTTATCAGATCAGTTACACACATTTCAGTTAATTCTGGCTGAAAGACTACAATCCTCTGTACTTTTATTCATTATAAGCTTGCATAAAATTATTTATAGATTTATTTTATAATATTGGACATTGTCACAGGATTGGATGTCATTCAACAGCGCCGAGGTCTGAAAACTGAGAAACCTGTACTTCTTACCGGTCCTGGGAAGGTTAGTTCTTTTCCTTTCCTCCTTTAATCTGTTTTAGATGCTTTAGGAAAGATGTTTCGGTTAAAAGTTTTGCACTGCCCTTTGAGTTGTCAAGTTAAAGATATCTACATTCTAGTGCTTCACCATCAACTACCAATATAGGCAGTTGCTTTGTTCATAAAATAGTAAAACACTAAGTAGCCGCAATGTCGAAATGGAAAAGTTAATCAGGAGAGTTGAAAGCATATTGAGAGGCCTAACTCTGAATATCAAAGTGAATATGGAAGTGAGATTGGATTCTAGACTCAATACAGACTTAAGAATGTTCAGTAGATACTCGATACTATAGTACTTTAGACTTGTAAATTGTTCTTCGCATAATCTCATGGATTATGATTTGATAAAGGTTTGTTTTGGTTGCCAGTTTGTTAAGTTTAATATTTTGGCTGTTTCTGAAATAGGGTGACTCTGTAAGTTTTTAAAGATTGTGCTTCGACCCCTGTATAGAAATCTCACATGACATGATGAATTAGAAAGGTTCAACATGTGTGCAATTTAGTTTCTATTTGCACAACCTTCTGGTATATAACACAATTACTATTTATCATGACCATTATGAGTGAGATTCTTGCTAGAAGGGAAAAGTTAGGAAGGATAAAAGGGTAGGATTAAACGGGTTGATCATTTAGCTTTTCTCCTCTTCTTGACCATTTTCCATGTTTTTTATAAGGAGACTCTTAGCATTGTTGAAAATGACAATTTTTTCTTCTGAAATTTCCCTACACATCTAAAATATCTCAGTTTTTATAATGTGAATGTTGTCCCAAATCTTAGGTTGGTCAGGCATTGGGTCTATCGACAGAATGGTGCAACCATCCTCTCTATACACCTGGTAAGCCTAGAAGTTGTGATTCAAGCGTCTCAAAATGTAAAATTGACAAATGTTTGAAAACTGAGAAGAGTGTGTGATGCAGGTGGTTTGGAACTCTTAGATGGTCCTGAGCCGGAAAACATATTGGTAGGTCCACGTGTTGGTATCCAATATGCTTTGCCAGAGCATGTCAATGCATTGTGGAGATTTGCCATTGCAGGTACCCCTTGGATTAGTGCTCCCAAAAACACTCTAAGGCCACCCTTGTAGTGAAATAGCAGCCTAAGGGAGAAAAACGGTCTCATGTACGTAAATTCCCTATGTATATTTTCACGTTAGAAATAGATTGGAAATGGCTCCCGCATCACCTTCGAACTCTACTTAAGATATGGTAAATTTTTATCCCAAAATCTAACATAATTTGATTTTAGCTATACTGAGTGTTACGGACACAATCCTTATCCTTCTGACACTACTAATAATGAAAAAAAACTCATTTAGTGAGAAACGAGACACAATTATGATTTTGAATAAATTTAAACCAATAGTAAACAAATTAATTCGTCATTTTCTCTTCATTTTAGATATGATTTTGTTAGTGGACATTGATTGTATATTATTGTGGATGTATAATTAAATTTTAAACAAAACTATTATGATGCTGTTAATTTAGATTTTGTTTACTTTTAATATGAATCTATAAGGTGTTGAGTTATTGTAAAATTCTGATATATTTTTCTGATATTATTTCATTTGTTTTTTTAACCACTTTTCATTTACAGATGTACCCTTGAACAAGTACTTTAACCAATTTAATCATGTTGTTTTAAAACATTTGTGCTGCCTCCCTCCCTATTTAGGAAGAATTGTAGAAAAAAGTATGGAAAATAAATTTTACTGTATTTTTAATTATAATTAAAACGGGAGTCAAGTAAGCATTACTCATTCAGCTTAAAAGCGTTCTCGCATGCACTGGTAGGATCCAAGTAGTTCAAGACTCGATAAGACATTTATTTCTTACCTTTGTCTCTGATTTTTTATTTTTTTTTTTGTTTGAGTACAAAGTGAGAAAATAGAAAATAAAGAAAAGTATATTAGAAAGTAAAATTGTTTAAATTAGAAAAAAAATAAAAAGAGGGAAGAAATAGAGAAAAAATTAAATGATTTGATTAATATGATATAATAAAAAATATATAATTTAGTAATTTAGACAATTATCAAAATATCTTAGTATGAATGAATATTTTGATACATCTTACTTGGTGGATCTAAATAAATTCAATGTGTTGCTACCTGGGTGCCTGTTTAACAAATAGTGGCATATAACTTTATATTTGAAAAAGTCCTTGGATAGTTTTGAATAGTTTATTTTTTCCAAATATTTTAAATTTTAAATTAGATACTTTTTTAACTTTTAAATTAAACATTGTTTTAATTTTAAATAAAATAAAGTGCAACTGACCTACTAAAAGCAAGAACGAAGGAGAAAGTGCGAGTGTCAGTATCTTTCCTTGTATTTCTCGTTGAAGGTGGAATATTAAACCTATGGTGGTCCATAACATCTTTCACTCTACTTCATCTCAAATTAGATCAAACTAAGCCTTTCCTTATTCATCCACTCCCTCACTTGCACCACATAAGTAATCAAGTACAAACAAAATGTTAGGTACATTTTGATAGGACTAAACTAAACCTACAAAAATTTGGTATACAAAAGGGAAAATAAATGAAAGGAATACCTTCTGAAGAAAATAATAACGATGACGCCATATCTATTATTGCATGTAAAAAAATCGATAAATTTGTGAACTTGTAGATAAGCGGCAAATCTTTGACACTATAAAAATATGTTTACATGTTTAAAACAAAAGGAGGAGATAAACATTTTATTTTTAAGTTAAAAAACTACATAATATTTTATACAAATCATTTACAAGTTTAACACTATAGATTAAAATTTTCTCTCCTTCAAAACGTAACTCCCAAATTTATCCTGAGAGAAAAGTAACACAAAAAAATTGTTTTATTTTTAAAATTCATCAAAGCGAAACAAACGGTATATATTATTAAACGAAAATCATTAAATAATCTCAGAGAACTAATAAAATAAGCAAATAATACACCTTTGTAAAAAAGCGTAAAGTGATAGGAATCAATCTCATCTTCATGAGGGGACAATAACGGTAAGGTCAGCACCAGTAGTTGTGACGAACAGTCATAGGAGGCAAAAAAGATAAACTAAGTTTCAACCCTTCACCACGTAGTTCACCTTGAAATAGTCACGATTACAGTTTTCACCATTTTTTTCGACTTCATCGGAAAAATATATAAAAAGAAATACAAAGAAAACAACATTAACAAAGTGAAACAAAGAGACAATCAATTTGCAGAGCCATTAACAATGTGATATGAGCTTTTACAGTTTGAAGTGTTTATATATTGATTACAACATAAGTTTTTTCTTTTGGCACTCTCTCAATGTCTTAAATTACATCCGGATCCGACAAATATCCCAAATCTCAGATTCCAAATACAGCTCTACCTTTTCGTACGGTAGTTATTTCATCCAAGGCACTAATATTAACAGCATTTCATGGTGTTTATCTATCAATTGGTGGTGGCTTTTGCCGTCAATAATCATTCCTTTCACTTAAAGGATTAGGAATGTTATTATTTACACAATCTGCTGTGATGTAAAGGATGATGACGTTTTGTGAAAGCAAAATGCTGGAGACAAACTAAAAAAGAGGAAACATACATAGATATCAGTGGCATTTTACCTAATTGGGTTCCTTTTACAACATTTTTCCATTAGACGAGGTTGTCTTGGTTACATCGATCAAATATTGACATGATATTTTATATTATCAATCATGTTACAGACATCAAGACAAAATACTAACATCTCTAAATCTTTCTGAATGGTTTTACTTTCACCTAGAGTTTATTTTCTACTTGTACCTCCGGCAGTAGGGCTTACCCTATCTGACCTACTCCTGATTAGGGTCTTATTGGTCTTCTCCAGAATCTCCACACATTTTTACCATTATCTTCTGCTGTAGGCATTAACCAAACTTTCTCTTAAGAATTCATTCATCTAAATCCTATTTTGGATAGTATGCCCACTCATTACGTTAAATTATTTTCCTATTGGCCCTTTTTCCACAAAGTCCACAAAACATCAGAGGTAAATTTTCCCCTTATGCTTGAATAGTACTTTTTGGTCACAAATAATACTCAACGCACTTTTCCAATTTTAAGCTCAGCTAGGATTAACGAGCCTCTACCTAAACTTACATTCTACAAACTTCACCTTACTTCCAATATTTTCAGCCAAACCAGCAATTTCCTACTAAACATTCAGCAGTTCTACGGATTTGTTATAAATCTGTATAATAAAGAACTCTTTAGAAAGCACTGTAACCAAGTTTCCGTCACCCAGTTTTCAAAGTTGAAATATGACCACTATTAAGGATGTGTCTAAGGTCTTTTCATTTATGGGTAAGTACTGTTAATGAAATAACAAAATGAGGTTTCACTCTTCAACACTAGAAGAGACAGCAAAAAGAAAATGAAAAAGAAGCTCTTTCATGTTACCTTAGACAGGTATAAGTATAACAATTGCATGGTAAGCATCTTGCTACTTGATTCACATGTGACTTTATATTAACTGCCACATGGCAAAAAAACTCAAGCACTCTGCAGAGTGGGAAGAGATAATAAACAAGAAGAAATACACAAGAATGCAAAAACTAGATTTTCCGATCACCTTCATTCAACCAATATCTAAGATACATATGAACAATCTCTGAAAGCACAGCTTGCAAAATTTCCCAAGAAACAATAGCTAAATCATTAGATATTCAGAAACTTACGTCTGTACTACTCACATCGTGCATCCAATCCTATAGTAATAGCTTCATATCTGCAACAAACAATCTTGCAAATCACAATATGTGTCTACCTGTAGACAAGGAGGAGGTCACATTCTGCATAGAAAACATAAAGAAAAACGAAATTGAGGAAGTCAAGGAATTCCAACATACCAATGGTCAAATAATGACCCATGAATGGTTGGTCCAAAGGAAGTTAGCAACAATAGAATTGTTCCACTCAAACACACAATGGAAGTTAGCTGGTCGCAAAGCTTTTAATGCCGTGTCCTTTTGAAGAAACAATGAACAGCTGACCCTCAGCCTTATTCACAAATTTCCTACATGCTAGGACACAACCGCCTATAAAATTCGTTAAAGTCAAGACGGAAAAAGAGAAATTTTAGGTCAACATGCTGCTGTATAGGCAACTGAGAAATGAAATCCTCTTGCAAAGATGAATATTCCTTAGCAATTGCATCAAGATCTTGACCCATATTTCTTAGAAATTCACCAGCACGTTGTGTTAGGGCTTTTCTCCCATCAACAATCCAGGATTCTTGCTCTGCAGTTTCATCATTCAATTGCTTTCGTGATCGTGTTTTATTCTTGTCTCGAGAGGAAAGAGAGGATTCAGTGATTCTGAAAAAAACACACGGTCAAATAACATGCGTGGCAGTATATTTTTGTTCTTCAGGGGTGAATAGGTGAGAGAAGATTTACAAAATGAAAAAGTAAGATGAATACCTTGCTTGCAACTCGTGAATACCTTCATACAATCGATCTGCTCGGCTCCGAAAACGTAATATAAGATCAAATATTACAAGTAGTGACTTGTAAAGAGACTGGGAAAGGTCTCCGAGGAGAGATTTCTCTACAATAGAATGCAGATATTTCTCATGAGCAGCAAGTAGATCATCAAGATCCTTGGCTACTTCCATCTCCGCCAAAAAATTTGACCATGATATCTCCAAAACTTCAAACATTATATAATATTGCAAGTTTGAAATGAAGTGATTAATTTCAACCCAAAGAACCTGACAGCGCCTCAATGTTGAAACTAACTGCATCTTTACTGCATGTTGCAATCTGATAAAGGAATTAGAAGTAATGCAGTTTGGTTTCATGGTCTTCCAGGCACCAGTGAGCGCATGTTCTACTCTTCTAAGCTTCCAAAGAAAATTAAAAATTCTTAAATACCTTGCCATCACAGACTCTGTGAACACTGTATCAAGTGGAACCCTCGCATCATATTCCAATGAAAATACATCCCAGCCCCTATCACCGCTCTCATGCGGCATCATTTTAACCCTGAGCCTATCCAAAATCTCAGGATCGTCATACTGAGCATTGGAAGCCCTAATTGCAGTTTCCAGCAATCCCGAAAGTTTGAAAGAGCTAATAGTGTTAGCTGGCTCAGAAAGCTCAGGCCCCACAATATCCATCAGATACTGCACAAAATCGCCTTGGCCAAGCAACAAATACTGCTTAATTGCAAGGCAGTGTTCTTTGAACTTGTACCTCTTGAAAATCACATCCAACAAATGCTTGTCAATCCTTTCTGCAGCTTTATCCACCAAAAACTCAAGGGTATCAGTTTCGCCATATCCAAAACCACCTCTTCTTGCTGTCACTTCATTATCAGTGATAACCTCAGTCGCAGCATCCGCCCAACCGCGATCCTCACAACAAACGCGAAGAAAATTAATCGACTTTCCAGTCCTCAAGATCCTCTGAGCAAGTGAAGGCGGAATGAACGAAGGAAGCATCGCATGATGAAGCCTATACCCTTCTCTCCAAAGTGACTCAGCCTTAACAGGCTGCCCAACAATGAAAAACTCAGCAAATATATCCTCCAACTCCCCTTCCAAAACCCACCTCCTCACCATCTCAAACAGCGTAGAACACACTCTCTGCAGCAACCTCCTCATAAACTCATGAACCAACGGATCACCATGCTGTGCGTGCAAATGAATCGCCCCCACCATAGCCCCGCCGCGCAAAACCCTACACTTCTCAACCAAATCCGCCATCAGCCTCATCTTCACCATTGGCTCATCCAACCAAACCGCCAATCTCCTCAGCGATAGATAGTTCCCAGAATTTGCAGATTCGGACACCAGAGGAATCGGGTTCGAAGCATGAGTGTCAAGAATCGCCAATAACTTATAGTACTCACTTAGCTCATCCTGCAAAGCGGAACAAAAAGCTTGCCCCACAGTTCCCACATCTTCATTGGGAAACCGATCCATACTCTGCGAAATGTAACCACTAACCTTCCGAAACAAAACACCCAATTCACAAAGGTTATGAACCATAATCCTAGTAGCTCTCGGAACCCTAACCGAATCGCGTATAACATAACGCTCACTCTCACTCTCGAATTTCACAAACTTACGATCGACCCCCTGGCAAGCATAGACCACGTCGCTGACGATAACCTCCTCCGACACCTCGTTTTCTTCCTTGACCAAATCCACGAACTCGCGAAACGCAATGTCGCGGCGGTTCTCGGGATCCTTGGAGACAAGTAAAACGCCGTTGCTCCAGCCCTTGTTTGAAGCCGGCTCGGAGAAAGCGAGGTTGGGCAAGAGAGGTGCGGCGGCGGCGGTCTTGTTGCGATCTTCGGAGATGATTTTGAGGAGGTAGACGACGGCCCATTTGTTGTTGACGCTTTGGGCTTTGGAGGCGAATTTGGAGTAGAGGTCGGCGAAGGAGAGGGCGTCCGCGGAGCGGGCGTGGGTGGCGAGGCGGCGCTTGATGGAGTCGGCGATGGCGGCTGCGTCCGGGGCGACGGAGGGAGTGAGGCGGCTGGAGAGGATGCGGAGGGCGTAGCGGAGAGAGTTGCGGAATTCGGGGGAGTTAGGGTTTAGCGGCGGGGAATTGGAGGGGAGGTTTTGAGAGAGCAAGCGGTGCACTAGCTCCTTCACCAGATCTGCAAGCTTCTGCTGGTCTTCTTCTTCCTCCATGGTTCTCCTTCTGCACCAACAAACTTTTTCTTTTTCTGTTAATTTTCTCAATTGAGTGTGGAGTGAGAAAGTGGAAAAAGGAGTGCTTTTTTGATTTGTTATGGGCGGGGAAATGAAAAACGCAAATGCAAAAATGCTTTTTGCGTGAGGCCCTTTATTTTTTGAAACTTCAATCTCTAATAACACTCTCTTAGCAACACTACCCAATCTGGAATTGCGAATCTCCGATTCAATTTCCTCTTCGCATCCATTTTATTTTCCCTCTTTTTGGGTTTTCCTTAACAATTTTTTCCCAGATCCAGTAAATTAACAAGATTTCACCTTTTCTCTTGTATTCAACCTACAAAAACAAAGAAACTTGGGATGCAATTTTGATTGGTTGAGGTTGGTGGTTACGTTATGTATGAATTCAATTCAATTAAAGAGTTTAATTTAAATGGAATCACAATGTAGACAAATTAGGGATTTTTTCCCATTTTTATGTAATTTTCAATTTTATTCCCAAAATAGATAAAAGAAATTATTTATTAAAATGGACAAATTCTGACAGTTAGATAAACATAATTTCAAACTGAATATTGGTGATTTCAATTAATAGCATTAATTAAAATTGTTTCTCACTCTTCAATATTTTTTAATTATTTGATATTATGATTTTTAAGATTAACAATTAACAAAATAAATAATAATAGTAATAATAATTAACAATACTATAACATGAATATTAAGATATACAAATTTACTTTAAATTAAAATAACATAATGATAATAATATTAAGAATAATTTTAATTAAACTCATATAAATTTAATTTAAATAATAATAAGAATAATTTCATACAAATTTAATTTAAAAAATATTTATTATTATTAAATTCACTTAATATTAATTATTATAATTATTATGTTATTTTATTTTAATGTAAAAATAATAATAATTATTATTAAATTCATATGAATTATTCTTATTATTATTATCATTATTTTATTTTGTTTTAATTTAAAATAGATTTGTATGTCTTAATTTTTTTTATTACAGATTTGTTAATTATTATTATTAATTTTTTTGTTAATTGTTAAAATAACAAACATAGTGCTAAATAATTAAAAAATTATCTGTTAATTATTATTATATAATAATTATTATCTTTTTATTAATTGTTAAACCTAGCAATCATAATATCAAATAATTAAAAAATATTGCTGAGAGATAAATGATTTTAATTAATGTCATTAATTGAAATCATTATCGTCTCACTTTTATTTTGACCAATTTAAAATATGTCTATCTACATGATAGAATTTGCCCATTTTAATAAATAAATATTTTTCTATCCATTTTGAAAATTAAAATTAAAAAGTGCACTAAATTGAAAAAAAAAAAGCCACAAATTACAGTATTATTTAATTATAAATAAAATATCTTGTATGCTCACAAACTTTCCCTTTAAATGATTGGTTTTGTATTCAGTTCTGAATTTGCAGTTACTTTAATGTTTATAAGAATTTTTTTGTGGTTAAGAGGAATATTATTACACTCCCATCAAATTGTTTCCACTTTTCTCATGACAAATATTTATGATATGACTTTTGTAATAATTACTTTAAAAAATTATATAATTAGAGTAAAAATCCAAAAAATCACACTGTGTCCTTTATCTTTCTGGTTTTCACCATTTTTTTCATCTGCTTTTTCTTTAAACATTTTGCTACTTTGTATCCGCCAAAAATTTTGTTTCGTTTTTTTTCCATCAAATGAATAGTGACCAAATTACAATTGGATAGATAATTTACATCATTCTTTTTGTTACTATTAAAAATGTATCTTATATCATGATTAAATCAATTTTGATTTGAAAATATCATAATTAGAAATGGTAAATTTTATCGTATATATCAATTAAAAAGATAATATGTACCTTGATTAAATTTTTAATTAAAAAGTAATTACGTATGTTTTTCTCCGTGTATAGTTTATTAACACGGGCCTAACAATCTATAAAACAAGATGTAAATAACTTTTTATTGTATTCTTTGTACACAATAGAAACAAGTTTCCAATGGGTGAAATATGCAATGAGTTTTCATTGCATTAAGCATAATTCTTCAAAATAAAAAATGGTGATGTAAACTTAGTGAAAATGGAGTGAAAGTAACATGGCCACGTTCAATGTCTTAAAATGTTTTTTGTTCTTGTGTTTTTTTCTATTTTGTTGTTCAGGCAAATTCTTCCTACACCCCATATTTTCATCATGCACTGATTAGGATGGTGAAAATGTCTTTTTATCCTTAATAAATAAATAAATAAAACTCTTTCTTCTTCTCTCCCAAACTTTTTCGTCTGCGTGCTCTTCTCCATAGAAGTTGCACCCCACTCTCCTTTGATCGTTCTTTCGATTTTGGTTGGAGAACACTTCTATACTCCTTTTATCGAAAATAGGAATGCATTGGACAGTTATTGTTATGCTTGCGTTGATTGGAGAGTTGGTAAACTTTAAATTTTGATATTTTTGATTTTATAACTTGTTTTCTAGATTGAATAATTTAGGAACTTTTCAGATTACATAATTTAAAATATATTTAAATTTTTAAAATACATTTTGAATTTTCAAATATAGAAATACCTTAAGGATTTGTTGAACATAATAGTAAGTTTTCTATTATAATTTACTTATGTGTGTTATTCGTTTTAAGATATTAAATAGACTAAATAAACAAATATCAAAATTTTAAAATTTATAAATTTATAAAGTGGTGAATAGTTTACTCAAACGGACAAAATCCTAATATCATATCCCTAAAAAGTAGGTCAATAATTGACTACTTATTCAAAACAGAAAAAACTACAAATTTATTTAAAATAAACACTCAAATATCCTAACTTAGTAAGATTCTCTTCGATAAACTAGATATAAGTGTATTTAGTTAAACTAGATACAAGTGTATTTAGTTTATTTTTAATGATTCAATTACACCCAACATTATGAGAATCTTTAAAAATTGTGGAAGGGTTATCACATAGAATCAGAGTATGTTTTTGTTCATTATACTCCATTAAATTTAGTATGTTTTTGTTCATCACACTCCATTAAATATAGTTGGGTTGCAATCAAATATATACTACTGCCCATACAAGTCATAACCACTACATCAACATCAAATTTGTGATCATGTACTCATTAATAATATTCTTATCATGATTTTTGTAATTATTATAAGGATTTGGATTCGTATGTAAAATCGGTAGATAATTACATATAAATTTGGATCCGTATGTAATTACATACGGATTTGCATCTGTAAGTAATAAATCTGTATGTAAAATTCGTATGTAACAAATCTGTATGTAAAATTCATATGTAATATTAGATTTACCTGCATATAAAAATCCGTATGTAATAATCAGTATCTATATCAATATTTTCTTGTAGTGTCAAGATGATACACTTTACATTCCATCTTGAATCAAAATACTCACACGTTTCTCTTGAAGTTGTCCTATGCTTAAGAGATTCTTCTCGAGTTCAGGGATATAATACAGATGTGAAATTAAACATGTAATTCCATTAACATTTAATCAAACACTTCCCTCTTCCTAACTGATATTTGTGCATCATTGTCTAACTTTACTATATACTGAAAGTTCTTATATAGTTCTAAGAACCACTCCTTGTTACCACTCATGTGGTTACTGGATCCAGAGTTAATAAAATCTCTCTTTTTTTTTGTTGATCAGTTCTAAGAACCATTCATTGTTACCACTCATGTGGTTACTGGATCCAGAGTTAATAAAATCACTTTTTTTTTTTGTTTATCCTCTTTAACATGCGCCATTAACAAGAGTTCATCCTCTCATTTTTCTTATTCCACCTCATCTTCCATTTTTGCATAATTAACTTTCTTCTCTCAGATAGGACATTCATATTGAAAATGTCCAAGTTTGTGAGATTTGAAGCATTCAATCTCAGTTTTGTTGAATGTTTGTCTCTTTCTTCCTCTGCCTCAAAAAGATTCTCTATTTCTGTCTCTTCCTCTTTCTCATTCTCCTCTGGTTTCATGTGTAATTTACAACACTTGATCTTCTTCTTCTTGACAAATCATTCGTAGAGTATAAAATAATATAACAAGAATGATAGTAATAATAACTAGGGATTTTCATCCAACTGTTTTGTGACTATCATATTCCAAATATTTTTCCTAGAAATTATGGTGGTACACAAGCAAGTGAATGATAGTCCTACCTAGCCTTTAGAAGAATATAATAAATCGAAAGGGAGGAGGACTCTGAAGAATGACTTAACTCAACAAAGACTGACCTTACCTTCATCACTTTGGGGTCGAAGGGCCTGCCATCATAGTCTCTGTAAAAACATTGTTTAGAAATCCAACTTTTATCCTATGGTATTAGACAAAATTATCCTAAAATAAATTTGACACTATTTGTATATAGTAGAACTATTGTTCAATTTAATATAATCAATTTAATTTCGTTGGTACCTTTATAAATTCATTCAAAGTATTCCTTATCTAAATTTTTCTCATTAGACGAAATAAAGCTATTAAACTTTTTTTTTTATTTTGTATGAATTTATAAAGATACCGATGAAATCCACTTACTTGCTTCTTGATAATCCACCGATATAAAAATATATATGATTTTTATTTTTAAAATTAAAAAAATCATGTTTATAATTATATATATATATATATATATATATAATATGTTAATTATTTATATTTTGTGGGTTTTATTGTCAAGACACTATTAAGTGTTCTTTTTTATCTCTTATATGATATTTTTTAATTTTTTACTTTTCTCGTGAAGATAGCATTACTCTTTCATTTTTTTAAACAATTTATTATTTTGAAAGACCTTATTACAAAAAAATATTTTTTTAGTTGAAATATTCAAACATTATTGTTTTTTCTTCAATAGTTTTTTTATCATTTGACATTGTTGTTTTAGAAGTTATAAATATTTATAATACAATAATTTAATTGGTCTTCCTTTTATGTTAATTGTATTTATATTTGAAAATTACTTTTCTTCCTTTTAATTAATAATTATGTTAATTAAATACTACCGTATTTAGTAATGTTTATCTTCTATCAATCTTATGAAATGTTAACTATTAGTGTTTTGAGATATACACAAAGCTGTTTTCAATTCATATAATTTATTAACTTTTAATAACAGATTCCTAAAGATAATCTCGAGTGTTAAAAATGATCAATATGCTTGAAAATTTTGTCAAGACACATTTAAAATAATCTCGAGTGTTAAAAAGGACGATTAATTTATCCTTTTTGTAAATATAATATTATTAACATTTCAATAGTCTCGAGTGTTGAAAGTCTACCTCACACGCTCCCTTATTAATTAAGCTTGACTTTGTACATGCTTGTTGAAAACGTTTTACAATTTCTAATAACGTTTTTCAATTTTAATCCAAACGTAAACTTAATTAGTGAGCTTGAGGTTAGGTTTGAAGGAAAAAGTCTCGAGTGAAAATTTAACATTTCCTGTCTCCATCAACATTGGAAGGTGACATTGTTTTTAACAACTTGATTAACCTTCACCAAATATTGTTTTGTTTTATTCCTTGGCTACATTGTGAAATCATTTGCTGACAAAGTGTGGTTATGGTATCTTAATTGAATTAGCACTAACCTTCAAACTTACCCTATGAAGGAATCTAACGCCACTTTCATTTCAAATTTTCACACTTTTTCTAAGTTTGTTGGATCATATATTACAATTTTGCGTTTAATAATTTGTTTTCTCTTTATTATGATAATTTTTTTAATGTTCTTTAATTTTTTAAAAATAAAAATTAATGTAATGTATTTCTTTATAATAAATATATTGAATAAATTATTTGAAAGTAATGCATATGTTTATTCCTTTCTTTTCTTTTTCCTCATCTTTGTTCTCAAACAAACCATCAACCTAACTCATTTATTGGATTCTCATTATTGCGAAGAAGACCACTTTGTATAACTGCTACACAAAGAAGTTTTTTCAGAACTCACATTCACGTGCTAAACGTGTGCGTGTTTTTTTTTTTTTTTAAAATGCCGTGTTAGTGTGTTTGGATGATGTGTGAAATTGTGAAAAGAAAACAGAAAAAGAATAAATATCAGAAAATAAAATATAAATATGTGTTGTTTACACGCATAAATAAATTTTAAGACTATTTTTTTACCTTGTATTTAACTTAAACTGAAAGATAGACATTGTCATATGTGTCTCTCTCTGCTGTTTTATATTATTCATTTAAAATTATTATTTATAAAAAATGTTAAAGTTAACACGTAAATACATAGAGACATGAGAAAGACACGGGATAGAAAATAAAAATAGGAAAATGAGATTAATATAGAATATTAAAGGTTTTTGTTTTTACCTTTTCGGTTAGGGGAAAATAGCGTGAGGGGGTAGAAAATGGCAGTTGAAATTAAGAGAAGAAAAGAAAAGAAAAAGAAAGAAAAAAGGGTTTTGCTTTTAAACGTCGCGTGCGGGAAGGGTCACTGGACCACCTTGTTGTCTTGGCAACGTATCGTTAGGAACGAGACCAGACAACAGAGAAGAAGACCCCAAAAATATTTTTTTATTCCCAAATTTCAAACCCAAATTAAAAAACAAATCAATAATAATAATAATAATAATAATAATAAAAATAATAATAAATCGGGAGGAGAAAGAAACACAGCACAATACAAGGAAGTTCTGCGATTTCGAAGCAGAACAAGAACAAAAACGTTGGAAGTCTTCGCCATCCGTTTGCATACCAACAAGACACGCTTTTTTGTTCAATCTCCATAGCGGGGGGTAATCTCCGTAACTCCCGGAGCTCGTTTTTCGATATGTTTCTCGTCGCTACTTTCATTTGCATTCTGCTTTCAAAATTTTTCATTATTTTTTCGCTTGTGCGGCCCAATTGTTTTGTTTCTCACACACGCACGCACTCCAGGCTCGGAATTCTCAACTGGGTATTTGTTTTTTAGTTTGTTTGTTTGTGAGTTTTTGAGATTTTCTCATCTTGTGGTTTTTTGGAACGTATGTGTTCAGATTCGTCTGCATTTGGATGTCATGTGCTTGATTTTTGTTGCTGTGTGATTCTATGTATGTGATTGGTTCTTGCAGATAATGAATTGTTTAACGGATATTGTTTGGGATTTTGTTTTTTCGATTTTGATTGGTTGGATTGAGTAGGAAAAGGTAGTACTTTGGCAAAGCCAACCGTGTTTCTTATGCTGGTTAATGAAGCTCTTGGTTCTGGTTTTGTATCTGTGATTTTTCTGTCTCGTTTTTGTCTGTTTAATGGGTAATTTAAATGAGGGAAGAGGTAAGGGATGGAGAATAGTGATGATATGATCCAGTTTTGTGTAAAATTTAAGGCACAGGAACAGCTAGATGTCATTAAGCAACATAATTTGTTTGCTTTATTGTCATTGCATTAGAAAACGAAGAACTAGGACGGGGGTCAATTTTAGTGAATAGTTCGTGCTTGAAAAACTATTTGGGTTTGAATTTTCCCAACGAGCCTCCCGTGGCCTGGGTGGACAGGAAGAAGTTATTTTTTACATTTTTGATTTTTGGTTTGACTGTTATTTGTTCTATGCACCCTTCTCACCCTCAAGCAGTTCGAAACTTTGAACATTGATTTAACAATTTCATATTAGTTTAGCAGTTGGAATGACATATTGTTTGGTAACAAATATATGTTCTACTTGTCTTCCTATAATCGCGTAATGACTTAGCATATTGACTGACAGATTATTGCTTGATATTTAGAAAAGAAAATCACATTTCTGCTATTCTGTAATGATTACAAATAATATCTGTTTTTAACTTTTGTGATATCTGCAAATTTTCATTTATTCCTCACTCTGTGGGACAAGACTTTGTTGTTATTTCTTGCTGAAAATTGTCATTTAGTAAGTAATTTATTACCATTTATTGACAGTGAAGGCCGGTTTACTCATTTCCATTTTGGTTAACTATATAACATTTCAGACATATTTTCTTTATTAAGAAATCAAGGTCTACTATACTGTTATAAGGAAATTCTTATTTTCTTGATGTTTTCCAGAAGTACTCAAGCATTTAAATTTGTAGTTAATCTAGTTACTGTTGCATGTGATGTAGCTTTCCTGAAATTATCCTAGTTCTGGCTGAAAAATCACATCTTAATTAATCTTGTATGTTTCCTTTTTCCCCCCTCCCGCTACTTTGGACCAAAGATATCAAATTTGTCTATTATAGCATCTACTATGTAAGTACTTATGCATTGACCATTTAAATGTATAACAGATGTAGTATTCCATAAAAGTAAGAGCTTTGGTTTCTCGTCATCTGGAAAGAAATACTGTAGATCTGGGTTAGCAATGGCTCCTGGAAGCAGTGTTTTCAAAGAAGTTCTTGAATCTCATCTGATGTCTTCAGATTATGAAACAGGCAAGGCTAAATCTGAGGCCAAGAGTAATAGTACATCTACAAAATCTAGTGTTGGCTTGAATGGAAAGAACGGAGTTAGTTCAAATAATGGGGTGTACGAATTACTTGGATGTTCTGTTTGCAAGAACTTAATGTATCCTCCAATTCATCAGGTACAGTGCTTGCGATTTCTTATTTTTGGAGTCTATGTTTTTGTGCGTGGAAAATTTTTTCGTGTAATTCATGATGCATTAATGAAATAGATATAGACATACAAATAGTGGCATTGTGATTTTTATCTCCATAGTCCTTATAGGATGGTTGTATCTGAAGATAATATCACTTGCGCAACCTTGGTTTCCTTGGCAATGTGGGATAAGTTTAGTCATTAATCTTGAGTGAGACATGGGGAGATGCAGTGATCAGGATGAACAGATTTAAATGATCATAGCTGTCTATTCAATTTTTCTTTAGTAATGTGAGTTTCACGATTGTTATCTATCGAAATTTGCTCCCCATCTGTTGTCTTTATTTCTCTCATTAACAGAAGTGAATATTTTGGAGTGTACAGAAGTAGCGATGAAAACATTAAGTTTATATAGCCTTTTTCAGTCACTTTGTATTTTGAATTTAGTTCAGATTCCCTGCCCATCCTGCGAAAGGAAGGTTGGGAATGAGAGCTGCTGATTCTGTCTATGGATATTACGGTTGAATTGCTTATGCTAAGGACAGTGGATTTAATCGAGAATTAAATTTCGCTCAAGTGGGTAGGAAGGAGAAGTAAGAAGATAGTTTGAAAACATAGACTCAGGTGTTGCTAGTTTGGAATTCCATTCAGTTGAACTGAAAGCCTAACCACCTCCTCTTCCTTCTATGTAGAGTGCTTTGTAATTTGGATTTTTTGTTCACCGTGCTTTCAACAGATTTCCAACACACCCTTATTATTGTTGTTGCTGGACCTTTTCACTGGAGGCTATATGCATCTAATCCTCCTGTACTGTACTGCCTATGTAGATGGTTAATAAAACATGCTGGAAGTCTGAAACTCTTTAGTCATTATTCTCATTTCACATGTTTACTATGAATATGTCCTGTCTCGGAATTTTCTTTTAATCTCTAACATTTTGCACATGGTTGCACTGTGTGTTTCAGTGTCCAAATGGCCATACATTATGTTGCCATTGTAAAGTTGAAGTCCACAATATCTGCCCATCTTGCCATCATGAACTTGGAAATATAAGGTGTTTGGCTTTGGAGAAAGTGGCAGAATCATTGGAGCTTCCTTGCAGATATCAGAGTCTAGGTTGTCATGATATATTCCCTTACTATACTAAGCTCAGGCACGAGCAAAATTGTGGATTTCGTCCATACAATTGCCCTTATGCTGGATCTGAGTGCTCAGTGATGGGTGACATTCCAACTCTTGTTGCCCATCTCAAGGATGATCACAAGGTTGACATGCATGATGGGTGCACCTTCAATCACCGATATGTCAAAGCAAATCCTCATGAAGTTGAAAATGCCACTTGGATGCTAACTGTAAGTTACTTAATAAATTATAGAAGCTTAACTATTGGATGATTTGATGTACTATTTTTCATGGACTGGTCATTTCTTACATGTTAGTTTAGTCATTTAATGAGTATAGTAGTCTGATGTCTTATTCCCTAATGTATTTAATTTCATGTGTGCACATGGCCATGCACGTTTGTTTAAAAAAATCTCTACTGGGCTATTTTTAATTCGATGCAAGTGATGTTTATAATCATCTTGGGTCACATGACATACACGTAGGTATAGTCTTTTGACTTTTTATGAATAATTTGAAATCTGGAACATAGTTGCATGATGGAATTATTTTCGCTTTTAATATTTCTTTGAGTCTAAAGCTAATATAGGATCCACCTTTTCGTTTTCTGAATGCTTGTCATGATGTTAATTTCTAGCACATGCCCTATATAAAGAACCCCACTTGACATGTTAGAATTTTTTTTTTTCTTTTGCAGGTTTTTAATAGTTTTGGAAGACATTTCTGCTTGCACTTTGAGGCATTCCAGCTTGGCTCAGCTCCAGTGTATATGGCTTTTTTGCGATTTATGGGTGATGATTATGAAGCAAAGAAATTCAGCTACAGCTTAGAAGTTGGTGCAAATGGCCGCAAACTTATATGGCAAGGGATTCCGAGGAGCATTCGGGACAGTCATAGAAAAGTTCGAGATAGTCAAGATGGACTTATAATTCAGAGGAACCTAGCTCTTTATTTTTCTGGTGGAGAAAGACAGGAGTTGAAGTTGAGAATCAGTGGTCGTATATGGAGAGAAGATTGAGAGATGTAAATATAAAACTCTTATTAGAGATGTAACCATTGTTTTAAGATTTTTGCTTTCTGACAATGAATGAAGCACTATGTCTGCTTATCTCCATAGATTCTCTTTCATCTCCACATAGTCTGTGTCTTAGTTGTGAGGTTTACTTTCAATTTGACTCAGCTTTCTTTCTTCCTTTTCGGACAAAATTATGTGCTTCTGAATATTGGAAATCAAACTTACACGGTTAAGTAATTTTTTTGGACTTTGGTGCACTGATACTCAGACTAATAACTTCACCGGTAAAAGCCAACCTACCTTACAGGAATGAATCAAGTTGTATAGGCATGCATATATACACATACGCACACTAGAAGTCCCATTCATGTTTTGACCAAAAAAAGTTACAGCTTTCAAGAAGCTCATAGAAAGTGTCATTGTGTTGAAGTAAAAGTAAAAACATAATAAATTAGATGATCAAACAATAGTATAAAAAAGTAAAGCAAAAATATTATAATGTATTACCCATTGGAATTGTATGATTAAGTACTGCGAAAATTATATGCATATAGCGTATCACCGAGATAATAATGTGTAGCCATGCAACTCTTCGAGAGGAATGAAATATTATGTTGAAATG
>Ga0099825_1003012_pt1 | contig 22477 bp, 12 predicted proteins | sample SiratroredBW_FD_76838 | JGI IMG/M metagenome (GOLD analysis project Ga0099825, IMG submission 76838) | Root nodule microbial communities of legume samples collected from California, USA - Siratro red BW | ecosystem: Host-associated > Plants > Roots > Nodule | place: USA: California | collected... | reverse complement strand
TTCTTCATTATTATAAAAAATTTTGTTTTTTGTCTTGTTTTTTTGTTTTTTTTTTTTTTTTTTTTTTTTTTATTATTTTTTTTTTTTTTTTTTTTTTTTCATGACAATTATGATTATTGGTATAATGCATAGTTCTTAAAAGATACTCTTGATTCCTATTTTTTCCCGTGCTTGGATGGGAGGAACGTCACAAAAACTCCCAATTTCAGTCTCAAGGTTTCTGTCTCAAGCTAGGTCTTAAGATGCAATCGTTAGTCGCTCTTGTACCATGTTTTGCATTTATTGTTAATGATTACTGCTTTAGTTTCGTATTTTACATGAATTTGAATACTCAAACTTTGTTATACAGTGAGGGAAGCAAGACAATGGCACCTTCAAATTTTCCTTTGATAATGACTGTCTATCTTGTAAGTTTTTGTTGTTTAATAATTTATGTAGTTTCATCAAATGGCTTAATCTTGATGTATTCGGAAATAATTAAGTGATGGGGTTTTGGGGTTGGGTGAATTTTAAATATGACTTCGGAATATTGAATTTAAAATCTCAACACTAGTTTCTTGTATGAGTTAAAATTACAAACATGGCAAATTTCTATGCTTTGCATCAGCTGGTCCCCTGTTTCTCCCTCCAAAAAATGTTGAGAGCAACTCTCTCAGCCCTCTTGTGTATTCTCTAATACAAAAAGAAGGCCAAAAATAAACCAAAAGTAATCAAGTCTCAGAATTCAGCTACCATATGCATGTCTTAGGATCCTTAAAGGCTAAACCTTATTTCAGAAATGGTACAATGAGAAACTATCTATTGGACGAAATGCCGTTGCTATAACATTTTGAATCGTATTCAATTCCCTGCCTCCTTGATGTCTGCTGTGAAGATTGCTCGTACAGGTCTATGATCAGAGAGTCTTGACTCACTCCTGCTGTATTGGATTTGCCTCATTCCCTTCCCAAACCATATTATTCTATCACACCTGCAATACCATCTTGTTGTTAGAGTATCCCATGCTTGCTAATAGATCATATAATAGGTCATCGCCTTCTCCTTAAGAACATATCAGTGTCATACAATGCAAAAGTAGTAAGATGGACCTCTAAAGGAAGTTTGTGTCTTTTATTTCTAGTACACCATCATGTTCTTAAGGGACTGAGAGTCATCCAAATTGTTTAATGTATGCTTACCATGCTGGAGAACGCCCGTTTTTGCTTGTATGCTGCTGATCACAACCTAGATAATCTTTAGAATTTGGGCGGTATTTGTATGTAGGTGGAAACTCTATAGCTCCTTCATGCCAACCTTGGAACACATTGCCCTCCATGAGCTCCAGCTTGAGCTATACATAATTTGCGTGGAGTTTAAAATTTTGAATTCAAAACAGTACAGTGACTAATCAATAAAAACCTTTGCCTTAAACTGGTTTTGAATTTGAACTCAAAAACACCAGTAACTTTCACTTCAAAATTGGACTTAGGACCTGAGTAAACCCTAAACCTTGCAAATATGGCTTGTAAAGTGAGGACTCTTGTCCTAGAATTTGTGATTTTCAACTAGAAATATGCTCAATTTGGCTTAATTCTAACTTAAAATTTGGGCTTAATTCCACAAAACCAACTTTTAGAGTAAGAATTGTATTGATCAGTATTATTTTGTTCAAAATATTGTCATGCAAGAAGTAAGATGAGCCTTACCTGATCATGTTTCAACAAGGTTTCCCACTCTCTTTTCTTGATCAGCCATTGAGTTGTAGAGTCTGGCATATAAATCCTGTAGTTCAAGTCGCCTAGCCAGACTATTCGGCTGTATGGGACCAGGTACCCACTTTAGATGAAGTTCTATTGAATGTGTTCTACTTATATAAACTGATTATACGCTTTGAATAGTGTAATGGATTACATATCCAAAACTAGTTAAAGGTTCCTCTATCAAAACCAAAGTTTGAGGAACTGGAAATAGTTACATATCTAATATACAATGATAATATATCTTCGTGTGGTTGAAAAAAAGCGTAACTTATTCCTTCAACTTATGACAATTTCCTATAATTTACACAGTCTAGTATGCACTTACTCATGATCCATAATCTTTTGAGGCCTATCATGCAGAGGCCCAGAGGGGAAGATTGTCCTGGACAAAATATCTGTTGCATTAACATTTCTTTGTCTTCGGTCTGCTTCTTTTCCACCGGATGCTAGATGACTACATACAAAGCAGAAACTTGTTTCATGCAAGTAAAATCTGATTGATACCGAACCCTGTATTTTAAGATCAATAAAAGAACTAAGACTTCATTTAATGTTTCAAAACTACCATCTAAATTCTCAAAACAGCTATTTATTTGGTTAAAGAAAACAAAAACATGCATTCTATTTTTCTGCAACATGTCAAAACAAACCTTGTTTCCGAAGTAACCCATGATTCCACAGCCAACAGATGAAACACTCAAGTGCCTGATTGTTTGATAGAGGTCACATCGAGCCCATATGGTTATGAACATTCCCACCATCTGCCTGCTTATGATGCACTGAAAATCTCGTCCATGTTCTCCCTCTGCACAAAAATGTTCCTTCAAAGGATATATCTTCTGTGATTCAGCTATTTTATCTCCTTCAACCACCTTTGTTGGTGTTCTATTGTTAAGGGCTGCTCCTATTAGAGAATTCCATTTCGTAGAAACTTTTCTGTTTTGGGGACCTAAGACATTTGCTGCATTTAGAGGTACAATTTCTTGGAACCTGGTATATCACACATAATGAAATTATAGGAATCCAACAGTTTAGTTTCTATGCAGTTGACTTGCTTAGCATAATTTTAATTAACAAAAGAAAATGATTACCCCAGAACATAAATGTCTGCTGAATTATTTTCTGTGTCAAGCCAGTCTTCCATATCCAAGTTCTTGGGTGGTGTAATGCCTCCAATATTCCAGGAACCAACAAAGATCCTTCTGCACATTAATATCCAAATCAGAGTTGCATTAAAGGTGATATAATATAACATAGCTAGAAAAGGATTAAAAGTGCCATAGAACAATTGTTCAAGAATTTATACTATTATGACCTCATACTTTTTGGTTTGATGATAGAAGCTTCTTCCTGTATATGCAGATGCTTGATTCAAACTAGTAGTTTCCTTTCTGGTCTCTGATGAATTCTGGTTTTCTCCTTTGAAGCTATCAATGCTTAATATCTTTCTCATGATCTTACACTCCTTCAGCTTGAAGCCTTGCATGATCTTTGGATGAAATATTATACACTCATCAAGCATACAGAAAGAAGCAAAATAGAGAGAGGGGAAGAGACACTGAAAGCAACGTAGGAAGAGAAAGAGATACCTACTTGCACCCTTTATGTGATGTTCTTGCCAATGGTTTTTTACTACAATTCTACCAAAATATAGAAGTGGCATATCAAACCACAGAAAAGCAAGAAAAGAAAGAAACTGCATCAAATATCAAGAGAAGGGTTTATTATGGGAGGAGGAAGGGGATTTGTAAGCATGCAGCTTAATCGAATTGATTAAAAAATTGCTTATGGTCAAATTCTAGCCATATAGTGACAACAGAAGAAACCTGGGGTCTCTCTCATATATACAGAATTGCTTACTAACTCGATTCATTTTTATACTCACATAACATGTTTTTCTGTGTTTGCTAATATTTGATTGCATATGTTTGTGTAATGCCCCTTACCATATTTTTTATTCAATGAAATTGAAAATCTTGCATTTCCAAAACAACTGAGATTATGGAAAATAGCAAATGCTAATTATTGTAAGATCATGAAGTCAAACAAAGAGTTCTTCTTTCATCACTTTCACTTTTTTTTTAACTCAATCTGGTGGGAGAAATTTGTTTGTAAGTATTTTTAAGAAAGAAAAAAATAAAACAGCTTTATAAATTAAAAAAATAAGCTTCTGCAATAATCAATATGTATAAGTTATTTTCAGTTAATTGTTCTAAAATGTTGTTTTTAACTCTGACATAAACTGGTTTCATTTTGCCTTCTAGAAATACTTAATAAATTCTTTCAACATGTCTTCAACCAATCATACAATAAATTAAACAATGATAAAGTCATTGGATAGAAATCTGCTTTTTTTCCATGATTATTATTAAACCTAAAACTAGGTGCATGCATAGGTTTTTCACACAACATGCGCAAACTAACTATAAAATGACTGATATTTATGTTTGGCGTATGAATAGAATTGTTGGTCATTTTCATTGCACTCCTTTCAACTCTGCCCATGTGCAAACATAACCATCATATCCTTCATTTTAAGGGACAATACCCTTTCAATCATAGCTATCATATAGGCTTAGTTAAAGTTATGGTTTGTTATGCCCAAAATTATCATATATTAAGCTTTTTATTTTACTATCTAACAATCACAGAATTGACCAAAAAAGAATAATTAAAAGCACAAAATCCCGAATTCATTGAATGGAAGGAATAATTGATTCCTTTTTATCTGAACACACATTATAAAATTTGTATGGATGTACTCTTGAACAAACTTCTTTACACACATTATTGAAGAAAAAAAATAAGTAAATTATAAGTAAATTAAGTTTTTTCATAAGCTAAAATTACTTCATATAAAAGTTAAAAATAAAAATTTGAAGAAATTATACATAGAAACTTTTACAAAATTAATGTGTATACATTAGTTTTAGTTTTAAAGAAACTCAATTATTTTTTCTTCTTATTTTTTTAGAAGTACCAATAGAGAAATGTATTCCGACATTCTTCTAATATGAAATGAATTTAAACAAGATAACACAGATGGTAGAGACCCCTGTGCCCTAAATTCATTAAGACATTTTATTTTCGTAGCTCAAGAATTATAAGTTGCCTATGTAGTAACTCATTTTGATTTTATGAAATACTCTATTATATGTTCGTTTGCTTGTCAATGTATTTATTTTAATACTATTTGTAGATAACACAAGGACTGAAACATGTGTTTATTTTTTAATCATAATACTAAACAATTAATTTTAATTTTAAAAAAGTCAAAACAAACTCATTTTAAATTTAAAGCACTAAAAGTATATTAAAACCCAAAATTCTATCCTTAAATAAAAAATGACCCCATTATTAGTCTTTGACAATTATCCTTAAAATTTTGCTAATTCCATGTACAGCTACTAATTTTTTCAAATGTGGCTAAATGTTAAAAATGAACTCACATAACAAAAATTATTTTACACAAATTCAACATATACATAAATCATTTTTTAGCACTTGAAATGTTTTGGAATGTGGAATTGTGAAAAGATGTGCCAAAACTTGTATGAATAGAGTTCACGGGTTTCCATTCATTTATGGTTGATGTGATTCTTTCCATGTTAGGTGTAGATTATTCCTCCTAATTTAGTAATAAACAATTTCTCACAATAAATTATTCTAATCTTTGATTCTTTTTATACTATAAAATGTTGCAAGATATACATGTGTCAAATTTAGAGTCTGATTATGATATTTATCATTAAACAAAATCAAGACACTATTGAACTATGGACAGAATTTTCTTCTTGAATCATACAAAGACAAAAGTGGGAAATGAATCAATCATTCAAGCAAACCCGTTTTTCTAAACCCTATCTTTGATTTTGACATTCATTATTGTTCATGCTAGCTTCAATAATGTGACAGCACTATGAACTTTCTTCATCTTTTTTAGCTACGCCATACCTTCTTCTTTATTATTGGTACATATTTAATCTGTTTTCTTGTTCTATTTAGGAAATCAATTTCGTTGTTTTTAAGCATTTTTTAATTCGCAAAAATCAATGAAAAAGGAGAATAGTGAAGAAATAAATTGATTCTGAAAAACGTGTATAATTTATGTAAAACAAATTAAAAGCTATGGGTTCTATACCTTTTAATTTATTCGCGAGAAGACTGGAGTGATCGGTGAGAAACTTTAAGATAATCAATAATATAAAAATTTATTTTTATTTCTCACATATTTTTCTTCTTTTTCTCATTTATCTACTTCCCCTATAAAAGGATACTTATTAATATATTCTATTCTGAATTATGGAAAGAAAATGAAAAAAAAAATACTTTCTCCTCGTCACTTCATTTTATATGATGTTCAATGTTTTGACAATATAAAGAAATGTGAATGATATTTACCATTTATAAAAAAAATTATATGATTTCTTAATATATTTAATATCCCTCTGATTAATTACTTATATATATTCTTAATGTATGTAGTAATTAAGGATAGTCCTGAAAAAATATTTAATACATGGTTTTGTAAAATAATAACTAATTTTGAATTATTTTTCTTTTCAAATGTCATGTAAAGTGAAATGAAGGCAGTAAATAAGAAGAAAATGAGTAAAAATTTAATTAAAATTGTTCGGTATAAGAAAAAAAAGTTATAGGAAAGTTGAATTCTCTATTTTTCTTATTGAAAGCAAATTACAAAATGATACCAGGGAAAAAGACAACCCCATTTCTATTATTCTTCAGAAGAAGCGATTCTCTCTTTTGATTACATAAAAGAAGTGATTTTTTTAACATGGGTATATAAGGAGTTAAAGTAATTTTTTACATGGTTTGCATGGTTCTCCCATTTTTATCTTTGTATTTAAGAATAAAAAAAAAATGAGGTGGAACTCATTTCTATTTTTTCATATATGCAAATCATAGAAGTTTCCCATTTTTCCTCTTTAAATTCTCTCTACACTTTTTCACTATAACTAAACAAAATAATATAATTCTATCAATGCATTCATAGCATTACTCAACTTTATTCACACCGATTACCTATGGCCACAATTATTGACCCCTCTCCCATTTTAATTCATTCATGTGCTCCTCTGACAGTATCTTTTTGGTTGTTTGGTTATTGTATGAAAAAAATGCATTAAACCATTATTTTACTATATGCAAGTAAATGTGAGAAAAGAGACACACAAAGTTGATCCATCACCTTGTTGGTAACCTGTCTACATAAGAGCTGAATCATCATAATCAATTACTTAACCAAAACACAATCTTTCCAAGTTTAAGTGCAACAACATGATGTAAAGCATTAAGGTTTAGAATTTATAGTAATTGTTAATACAATGTTATGGTAATGTCATTTTTTTATCATAATTTAGAAACAATAGGTCACAACTTGAGGTGTGCACTAACCATACCCATGTGGTAATACCAAGCCTAGAAGCTATAGATGTGGCAGATATATTTTAACTCACCCTCATCTTAATTTGTTCTACTATAGTCTAAAGCTAAAAAGCCTATAGGTTTCGTCATATTGGGAAGTGTTCATTTTCCCTACGGAAGTGATGTATATACCCTTCACATACTCTCTCTATTTATGTCAGTGAATCACAACCACACCCTTAACAAATACATGCAGTGAATTCAGTTGTGAGATTGGCATAGCACATATGGAATAGATGCATAATACCATCAGTGTTCTTCTTTTAACAAGCATGCTTTTGTAAAGAGAAGAACTTTTCCCTGAAATATATGTAAAATCAATTCATTTCAAGTTGTTCATTTTTTGTCATTTTATCTACTTTCTTTCTTCACTTTGTGGGGTTTTTTTGCACAACCTTCTGGAAATAAGAGGTTGTTTGATTATGGATAGGGTTATGCTTCAAAGAATATAATTAGTCCTGGTTTGTTGTCATATGGATTGACTTATCCCTTGTTTGATCTTTTGGAAGTATATATGGTGTTTTTTTATGTAAAAAATATTACATGAAGAATCTCCTAAATCTAAATGATACGAACAATATCTTTATTTTTATCTAAACAATATTCTAAAACTTCAAGAAGTTGTGATTACTTTCTTTAAAGCGAAATTAAAATGACATTCACATTTCTTCTCATTTTAAATTAGATATTTGTTTTATGCGATGATATTCACATTCTTTCTTGCTTTTAAATAGATATTCACATGTTTTATATTTTAAATAAATAAATATTTTTTATATTTTAATTAAATGATACCATTTTTCTTATTTTATTTAAAAATGTTATATTTACTAAAATTTCTACGCAAAATTATGAAAATTTAAAAATAAAAAATTTTAAGATATAAAAGTGAAGAATATTTTTACACAAAAAATTGAATGATCCATTATAATATTGTGCTTATCAACGAGTTTTCATACACGATGAAGATCAAATACGTGTTATTGTTATATGGATTCTCTGATGTAGAAACGTTAGATAAAAAAAAATCTTAAGAAAGATGAGAACAATTTATATTTTAAAACTTTAACTTTTAAATTTCATAATTTTTTTATTTAAAGTTTAATAAATATGTTCTTAAATAAATAAAAAATATAATATTCACTTTAATAAAACATTAAAAAGCTGAGTTTCATTTATTTAAAACATAAAGATAAAACTTATTCAAAAACAAAAAAAAATATTAGAGCGTCATCCAATATAATTTCACCGAAGATAAATACAATTAATCAATTTTAAATATATATTTTCTAGAGATGAATTACTAAAAATCAATTTATAGATATTAAAACAAATACTTATAGCCTTCTCCAATCGAAGAAAGCTCTAATTTACTTGGTTTTGCGTGATAAGCAAATTGTAACAGCTTGTCTACTTCCAATTCACATCCAATTGATAATTGATTAGATCAGGATTAGAACTTCAAAAATTATGAACTTGATTTCATTAACTGATGGATTGAGTAAATACAATTCTAGAATTTATTAATCAATTCATAGTTTTGATTTTTGACTTTTGAATAAATTTCATAACATGCTATTTAGCATGAACAAAACCATAAATGAAAGCATGCAGGAACTCATCTTTCAACGTCAATTAACATTTCATTGTCATAACTTACATGCAGTAGCAGTATGGCCCTTTTTCTCAACGGAGGAGGCAGTCAAACACAACTAAACATAAGGGAGAGAATTCAGCCCTGATGGGTGAAAATACTTTAACACAAAATTGAGAGTAAATGCGACATTCCTAGGATTAACACTTAAGATTATCCTTGGCTTTTGAACAACAAAATTGTAGGAATTAAGGTAGGTTCCACAGAAACTAGTTTTATCTTTGATAGAGGCACCCAAAAATGGGGGAGAGGATAAAAAAAATGTAATCAAGAACCGAAAGATATTAAGCAACATATTACGTACCAGAGATGGAATGGCCCTGCAGCCATGGCTACTAGCCTGTGCGCCTTCAACCCACAAGACCATAGATGGATGGAAAACTGAGCCATAAAAATAAAGAAAGCAAAATCTAAGAAGAATCAAATTACTGTGTCTGAGGTCGTTATCGACGTCCTCCTCTGCCTCTGCCTCTGCCTCTCCCTCCTTTCCCTCTCCCTTGACCACCAAACACTGGTCTGTGGGGCTTGAGCCCCAAGGATTGTACTCCCCTCTTTTTCCTGTGTGGGACCTCTTTATCTTCCTCATCTTCCTTGTACTTAGCTTTGCTTCTCGAGGTGAAAGTGATTTCCCGTGATCCTCCCGGACCCTGCTTAATACCATTTGGAACACGAGAAGATTGCACTTCATGTTTGAGAGCTGCCACTCTGTCTCCCATAGGAAGTGACTCCTCTCCTGCAAGTGATTTTTTGCTCCAGAATGCCTCTGCATGCTGCTCATTCTTAATTTCATACATTCTGCATTTTATGCAAAAAAGCAACAGTAATTAAGAATTAAAAGATATATAAGAAAATAACTACATATTTCATACACATGTAGCTAAATATCTCATAAAATCTCAGATAAAGAAAAGTCGTTGATTACAAAAAGATCATTGAAATGATCCACATATCCTAACGGATCATCCCATTTATCTCCCACAAAGGAAAAAACACCGTACAAAAAAGTTAGTAACAGATTCTCACCTAGGAACCCGAGATTTGTCTTTCACGCCGTTTGCAGGTTCATCATGTGACGATGTTGATGCATCAGAATCACTCAGACTTTGATCATCATCTGACTTGACAGGTTCAAAATGTTCCTTTAACAAGGATGTTTGCTTCTTAGAACCCATGGGATGTAAAGCCAGATATTCTTGTGAGGAATCCTTAATCTCAAAATCCTGAAACCGAATAAGTAATAACTGTAAGAAAGAGAATTGTCTAGAATAAAGAAAAAGTAGTTATAAGTCATAACAAGCAATTACATGCATGGATCCTCTAAATTTCCATATATGCATTTAAATATTTTAATGTTGCAGTTGAGTTTGAAATTTGTGGTTAGAAGTTCTTGTATGCATAAATTTACATTGAGCATCCACGAAAGAAATAAAATGATGGGTTGAAAAACCAGTACAACAATTATATATCAGTACGCCAAAATTTAATATATAAACAAGGGCCCTAAATCCAATTCAACACATTGAGGGTGGTAGAAGTTATAATGTTTTAAATGTAGCCGCTATGATAATATCTTGAAACTAGTTAGAATAGAAGGGCTGTGGAGAAGGGATAAAATCATTAAAAAGACAAACAACTGCCATATTTTTTTATTACAGTACCTCATCCGTAAATATTGCTTTAAATCGTTCATCTTGAAGATCTTGCATGCTAACACCTTTCTTTTTCTTGGATGCCTTTTTAGTTTCATTATCATCATCAGCATCTCTCTTCTCATTTTCAGCTTCTTCACTTTCTAGGAGGCGAGCAGCAAGGGCCCGATTAACTTTGGGCAACTTTTTCCTGACCTGCAAGGAGAATGATTGAGGCACGGCAATGGATTATAAATCTTTAAATCATTCTTCCTACGTAAAGTATGAACAGAAAAACTAAAATGATCAGTGACAGAATCAACCCTACCGTGATTCGTGAGGCACGCTCAGCTTCCATCTTTTCTCGCTTCTGTTGTTCAATATAAGCTTCGTATTCAAAAGGATCAACCAGCGCTTTAGCCTATAAAATAATTTATGCATCATGTAATAGGATAAAAAATAATCCATATACAGCAATTAAGAAAAATAACTACAATATATAGATGATAACTGCCTTTACCATAACTAATCAAGACAAAAATATTTAATATATATCAAATTAGAGTGAGACCAGGGAAAGTACAACCAAGCTGAGGGATCTGATATTCTCCAAAACAGAAAAAGTAAAACACAAAATGAAGGGAAAAAATGAGAAATATCTAAGCTCTTTGTATGCAAAAAAGTAACTTCCTAGAAATAGCTATATGAGCAAAGTACAAGTCACAAATACTGCTCAATCCAAAATCAAATTTAAGGACTAAGAGACACCCATGCAAATGTGAGAATCTGCCTTCAACCAAAAACACCATGGACATAAATCAGAAGTAATGTAAGTCCAGAATTTTCTAAGAAAAATAACTACAATATAAAGATGATCATTGCCGTTTACCATTACCAAACAAGAAAAAAAATATTTATATAACATAATTAGAGTGAGACCAAGGAAAGTACAAACTAAGCTGAGGATCTGGTATTTTCCAAAACAAAATAGTAAAACACAATAAAGGGGAAAAATGAGAAAAGATATCTAGTCCTTTTGCATGCAAAAAACCTAACTTCCTTGAAATTGCTATGAGCAAAGTACAAATCACAAGTACTGCTCTATCCAAAAAATCAAATCTAAGGGCCTAGAGACACTCTTGAACATGTGAGAATCTGCCTTCAACCAAAAACACCATGGACATAAACCTCACAATGACAATTATGCATCTTTTTTCTAACAAAAGCACTGCAATGAACCAAAATGGTCTTTGAACACAACAGATTATGCCAAGGGAAATTTAGCCAATTTACAATGTAGGATTAAATAAGGTTTACAGGAATAAATTGACACACAATAAAGCCAAGAAAAGGATCTCCATCATGAAGCTTTGCAAGTTTAGATGTTTGGACACGTTAGATGCGATTAAGCTAATATTACATGGTTTTCCTTTACCAACTTAACATAATACAAAGTTTCATAAAAGCTGAAAACTGAAAACATTCAGTTAGGCTCTTGGAAAAAATAAAGATATCAGCATTTCAATAACTCAAGAAATACATGTAAATAACAAAATACACCGAAGACAACCCAGTTTTTGTATAATGCAGGATTAATAAAGAAGCCATGTATATAAGCTCTAATATATTACATTAAGCTAATATATTACATGGTTTTCCTTTACCAACTTAACATAAAAAAAGTTTCATAAAAAACTCCAAACGTTAGGCTCTCCGAAAAATCAAATATATAAGCATTTCAACAACTCGAGAAATACATGTGAATAAGATAATACACCAAAGACAACCCACCTTTTTGTATAATGCATGATTGATAAAGAAGCCATGCATGTAAGCTCTAAGTAGATTGGTGCCAATCAGGTTGGTCAAATTTAATCTCTCAAGATCCTCCTTTGTCAAAAATTTGTAATGATCATAAATAGTTGTTTGTCCACCCATGTCTAGCTCCTCCTGTAAAAATATTTGTAATGTCACGACAAAGATGACTAGAAGAAAAATCCGATCATTAAAATAATAACATACAGTGAAATTCTCTAGGGAAGAACACCACTTAGGCGCAGGTCCAAGTGATGGTATGAAGTAAGATGGTATTTGACTACAGTCCAAGGCCAGCAAGATCAAACCACTGCCACGAAATGTACACACGTCATTTATTGCTCCTGTTGGTTCAATGCTGGTCAAGGTTTCTCCCTGGAAAAAGATTAATCCATCAAAAACATAAGTGTATGCATGTACAATTTAGTTTCTATATTGCCAAAACATTATCAAGAAAAGTCCTTTAGTGATGATGACTAACAAATGAACCACAATACGAAGGCAATAAGTAAAATATTAATATAAATTTAAACTACTCCTTTGGTACAAAGAAATTTTTGTTTATTTGTCTATAACCAAATACAGCTTAGCAAAATTTGCTGAAAAGAACACCTTAAGAACATGTTTTTAAAGTCTAACATAACACCTATCTCCAGAATAGAGAATATTGTGGACGTCCAACGTGTCACGATTGGATTCAAGAATTATTGACCATTCTTTCTCCTAGGTAAATGCTGCTGAATGACCCAACTAATTAAAACAAACACTACACAGGACAATTTTATGAATAAAAACAAGTATGACCAAGGTGCACTAATCAATTAGGAGAAAACAGTGGAACTATTAATCTTAAATTAAAGTAAGAGCCACAAGTCCTATACCGTTTGAGGATCCCATATCCTAACAACATGACTATCACTGGTAATCAACATTGGTTGTTCATAGTTAAGAGTACGATGCCACTTTATATCCAATATCGAACTGCCATACCTGTAGGACAATTTTTAACCATCCATTAATTAAAGATATAATTATTTTTAAAACAAACACAAGTTTCTCAAATCAGAATGTCAACTTACATATGATCCTGTATTCGTAGAGGATGTGATGAGCGCAGATCATAGATGAGAACCTGCATACATAATATTAAATGTATAAAATATCCATGTTGAAAGGGGGGGATAAACGTGGATTTTGTTTAGAAAGCAAAATTGTGTTGCCGCAAGGAGATCTTTTTCTCCTCAAAATAATAAATAAACATTTGCCTTATGAAAAGCATTTAGGTAAAAAATACAAGAAACTAATCCATCCTCCACGCGGCCACAAGGAGTATGTCCTATTTCCATTTCGTGTACTTTTTTAAATTAGCTATGTTCCCCAAGAGGTCTAATCATGTGAAAGGTTTTTGACATCTGTAGGCTTTTTCCCTGTAAAATCCAACTGAATTTTGTGCCCAGTCAAAAACCTCCTGTCACAGATATCAAACCATTCTTGGACCTCCAATTAACAAGATAAGTTTTCGAGACGTAGTCCTTGACATGGTATCAAAGTCAGAAATGATGAAATAGACAAGATTTTGAACCTTGCTGCCCTCATTGCTGATAACTAAATCAAATTTCAGCAAAAGGTGAAGTGCGCCTGTTGGTTGTCTCACCTTAAACTCAATAGGCTGTTGCATATTGCAAGGTAGCTTCTAGCCATACACTTTCACTTGTGAGGTTTCTACTACATCCATAATTCATCACATTTTTTGGGGGGCCATGTTCTTCAACAGAATGGAGGATTTCCTTCTTTTTTCTAAATTTTTCATTATGTCTATTCTACGTTGCTGAAGAGTGTCGAGTAAAATTTGTGTAGAACTACTTGCCAGACAAATAAAACCATTCATGGAACTCCACTTAATAGCTTCAGCTTTGGGATAATTATCCTTTAACATTGCCCAATTTATGAAATAAGCTTGTCTTGTCTTGAAAGTACACATTCATATATGCAAAACAAAACTATAACAGTGGGATGAAGACAACCTTTCCTTAAAATTCTATATAACAGGCATGCCTATGTTCAATTCAATCACAAAGAGGGTGATGTAAGTACTACAAAATTTGCCACCATGGTTCTAATATTGACACAAGTCACACAACCTATGATTTAAGTAGCATCATACCTTTCCTGCACTACTTCCAACAGCCATTAAGAAACCACCATCTTCATCAAACTCCAATGCAGTAACCTCCTACAAATATGGAAAGGTAAAGAAGATATCAATTACACAAAGAAATCTATAACCTCACTTTTGATTATGATATGGACAAAGGGGAAAGATAAACGTTTCCTGCCCATTTGAAACTTATGTGAGTAAATAGATGTGTAGCAGGTTAGACATTAGATTGTAAGGCATGATACTAGCCTTATAACAACAGCTTCAGCACATCAAATATAAAAATTCGTGATACATTCTCGCAGTATTCTTATGCCTTGATAAGGCTAGCGTGAGAGAGTAGAACCGCTACCTGGTCAGCGTCACCACTAGGTCCAACAGCATCAATTCTACCAACTGAAGATCTCACTCGCATGTCAAAGCATTCCACAGCACCATCTTCACCACCACAGGCAACTAATCCATGAATCTTGCTAAAATTTGGACAAATTTTATGTTCCAGTGATTTAATACAAATTGCAAGGTATGTATACAAAATGTACAGAGCTTTAATAATTGCAGAAAATAAAGCAGGGAAAACCAGCATTCAAGTTCCAGTAATTACCTTCGACAAACTACATTCAACGCAGGGGACTGTGTGCTGAGTGAGGAGAGAAATCGGCCCTGACAATTAATAAAAGAGAAGCTTTCCATTTTCAGTGTTTCTTTTTTCGAAACTCAACCAATAGAAAAACTAAGGTATCTACGTGCTACTAAAGATGTTTCCAAAACAGAAAGCTGTAAGATAAACACCTGCTCTAGGTTTATTCTGTACAAATCTGGGGATGATGCAGCACAAAGCAAGTCACAAGACCAGCAGTCATAAGTAATATCTCTCCCCATCCTACCACCAAATGACCACAATAAACATCCATTTTACAGCACAAATCACAGTTTAAACTCTAAGAGGAATCAATACACAAAAAGCCCACAGAAGAAACCTCGGAATCCGCAAACTGTAGTGCTTTCCATATTTCGCATGCAGGTAAACAGAGCGATCAGCACATAAAAATGCAAGTTTTGAATAGTCATCTGTCAGAACCTACACCAGCAAAATCACAGTTACCTGAACCAATCAATCTCTAGCAAAAAAATTAATTACAATTTTTCACAAAAAGAAAAGGTTAACTAATGTAAACATAAACAAAGTGGAGCATAACAATTAATGGAAATAAACCTAAAATTTTATTTCAATTGAAGCTATGCTGTTACCTCAACAAACTTATCCCTAGTAGGCTTACAATTTACAAAGACAGAAAATATTGATGAATGTTAAAACAAATAAAAAGAAGCACAACAACAATTGGAATATAAACCTCACTTTCTATTTCAATTAGAGGTAAAAAGTTTCCTCAACCAACCAATTCCTATGTAAAAGGTGGCTTACAATTTACAAGCAGAGAGAAAATATTGACATAACTAAATATAATAAAATGAGAATAAAAATTACTGGAATAAAAACCTAACCATTTCTACTTCAAATGAAGCTATGCAGTAACAGTTAGTTACCTCAACCAATAACGTCAACATAAATAAAATGAAGCACAATTATCGGAACCAGAATATAAACCTAACTACTTTATTCAATTAAAGCTAGCAATTCCTCTATATAAGAGATTGATTACAATTTCCAAACACAGAGAAAATATTAACGAAATTAATTAAACACAAATAAAACGAGTTTCGCTTAAAACTTTCAAGAACGTATAAACCTAAATTTTTGAATTCATTTCAAATGAAATTAGCTTCACTGTTTTTCAGTACCTGAAAATCAACGATCTCGGAATCCAGGTGGCGTTCGAACTTCAACCCTAGCTCCCTCACCTCGTACACCTTAACTTGCGGCGGATAGATGCCGGAAGCTACGATGTACTCGCCGTCGGGAGTGGCCTTGATTTTGGTGGCGGCGGTGGCGAAGCGCAAATCCTCGAGCAGTTGCAGGTTCTGCGTGTAACCTGAGAGAAGCGCGTAGAGAAGAATAAGAAGAATGAATGAATGAATGAGAAAAGCCACAGAGAGAGAGAGAGAGTTACTTTTAACGTTGCGATGAGAGTTCTGCTTCTTGGAAGGGAGCCAGGAAGCGAGGGAAGGTTGCTGAGACGCTATCGTGTACATCTTAACGCCGTTAATTGACGTCGACTTCATGCCGCCGTCACGAGTCGCCATTGTTGGTTCCGGTATCAGTGATTGCTTGCTTTGGAATTCTGTTGAATTGAAGAGTGTGTACGAAGGTTTAAGGCAAAGAGTGAAGAAGGAGGTCGCAACGGCGTCGTCGCACAGGGGTTGCAAAGAAGAAGGAGCAAGGGTTTTTCAAGGGTACGTTAAGGAGAAAAAATTTCCCTGTATTTTTTTTTTGTTTTCTCTCCCTCCTATAACAAAATATTGTTTTTTGTGTACCAAAAAATATTTTAAAATAGATTTTTTATTCCCAATTAATCAACATTTTTTTATTTAATTTCCCTTTTCTAATTTTCTTTTGACTTGTGTTTGTTTCAGTGTAAATTTATAACAAATAAAGAGAACAAAAATATAATGGTAATGTCAAATTTTTCGGTAACAAAATGGTTTTGTGTATAAAAAAATTTGTTCAAAAAGTGAATTGAAGTCTGAAGAAATGTGTCTTGTACTTAATTTTTGGTTTATATTTGTAAATTAAATATTTTTAACGTAAAAAATAATTAATAATCTTGTGATGTAAAAATAATATAGTAATTTAAAACAAATTGCTTCCCTTTTTTTTGTTTCCCTCTTAGAAATCCAATTCAAAGAAAATATTTTATATTTTCAAACTTTTCAAGTGGAAGTATTTTTTTCTTTGATTTTATTTTAAGATTTCTTTTTAGACTTTTAACTCACACAAAAAAAATGACTAATAATTACCAGGACAATTACAATTTTTGATTTCATGCTTCATCTATTTAATTATCATTTACATTCTCTTTAACTTATAATAAAAATTTAGCTTGAGTTTTTTTTTTTTTTTAATTGAAAGTGAGACTCAAACTCTGATAAAAGTATGTATTCTCTCTCTCCAAACCTATAAATAATATAAAAATATAAATTTTTCATATTTTAAAATTTCTTAAACAAATTAGACTGAGATATACCAATTTATAATAACTTATTTATTTTCAAAACTCATTGTATATTATTGGTTAAATAAATAGTGTATTTAATTCCATTCTTCAAACTTTTGATCAAGAAAGTAATTTGAAGTTAATTATCCACTTCCAAACAACTTTACAATATAGTAAAAATTTGTGAAGAGGGCTACTTCATATCAATCACTCTTATGACTAAAATATAGTTTGAGGTTTTAAGATTTTATATTTATTAAAACCTTATTACTTTAAAATATTATCTTAAATTTTGATAAAAAAATAATTTGTAAAATGTAAGTATTAAAAGTTTCACATTAAATAAAATAATGAATGAGTTTAGAAAATAAAAAAAAACACAGACACAATTATATAACCTTAAGGTTTTATATGAAACTGACGTATAATCTCTCATATTTTAAAATATAATAGAAACTTTATTATATAAAAGTTTTATAATAAACTTAAATATAAATATTTATACATTTATCGTATATTTTAATAAAAGAGATGGTTTAATTCATCTAATAAGGTAAATTATATATATTTAGGTCAATTATTATAATTATAGGATCTTAAAACCTAAAAAATATATTCTATTTTGTTAGAACAAAAATCTAACACTTTATAATTTGGTTGAATATTAAAAATAACTAAATATAAATATGGTTTTTAAGACGATGATTTAGTATTATTAATATCATTATCATTATTAATATTTTTATTATTAATATAAATATTAATATTATGACAATAATGTTTATTTGATTTAGTCATAAGATAATATATATAATTATATAATTTGTGTTTAATTCTGGAATATATTGTCAATAATATTAATAATACTAATAATAATAAAAATAATATTAATAAAAATAAGGTAAAAAAATAATAATACAGATCACTATTTAAAGTTGATACTTATATCTTCTTCCAGGTATTCTGTTGTAATGCCTGCTTGAAGCTAAAGATACTTATCATACATGCCTAACACATAAAATTTTTGAATTAGAAAATTGGAATGTTCCTTGATCTACTTGTTTAAGTCTCTAGGATTTTATCATATAAGGTTTAAAGTTTCATATGTAATTTCACCAATTTGGTCCAATTATTTTGCAAGATCATGAATTTTGCTGATTGAAGGTAGTACAATTATGTAACACTTGTACAACTTGAAAACAATTTATCTAATATTCTACACAAAGGTCATGCTTGAAAATGACTTGGTCTTTAGTCATATTCTTATTATTGTTTGCATTTTTCTTTATTTTAATGGGGAATTCTTTTTGCACCAACTCATTGCACTATCTTCACTTTATCTAGATGATTTAATTTTTCAATACTGCTAAAGCAATTAAGCAATTAGCATCAAGCAATTTTCCTAACCAGAAAATCTTTTAAGAATTTGAACCCTTTTCTACCAATCATCTTTACAAATCCAAATTTTGCTAAATGTTGTATATTAAATCGTTGTTATTTTTCATGCTTGTCTTGTTTTTAGTAATAATGTTTATGAGTAAACTCTTAGCCTTATGATTGGCCTAATAACTTGAAAGCAACTATTCTAGTAATATGAAAAAACAAGAATCAAGTACTAATCATTTGAAAATATCCCATTACATTCATTCTTATTGTTTATACCAATATCATCAATGTATCATATGTAACTTTTATCAAAGAATAACTATAAATGTTTTATATTTCTAAGCATAACCCTAAACATTCAATTATAGATTATGCAATTTATGTAAAAAATAATTAAATTAATAAAAAACATAAATAACAAACACTTTCACATAATTATGTGAGAATGATCAAAAGAAAATTATTTTGGCAACATAGTGTTATATATGTTGATGAGATGAAAAAGGGGTATATGCAAGTTATAAAGTTAGGAATGATTTTAGGGTTGGCATAGATATTCTATTGTCCTATTTGTACAACTAAAGTCATGCATTGGAATATCTGAATCTAAACCCAGTAATTTCAAATATGTGAAAGTTGAGTTGCAAAAACACTTTTGGAATGTCTTTCACATTTCGTCTATGATCATTTTTTTTCTAAAAAAATTTCATAGGCAAGATAAATAGTAGTGAAAAGTTTAATTTTAAATAAATAGTATTTAAAAATTAAGATGAAACAAAAATAAATATATACCTATTCATATTTAACAAATATACTTAAAACTTTTGGGTTGATTCACTCTGGATTCTAGTCCAACTGAGTTGAGAAATAAAGATATAGATTAATTATAGCAAAACAAATCTTAACTCACTCAGATTAAATTCATGACAAATTGGACTTATCCATATAATTCACTAATATCAATAAAAAATAAAAAAAATAAAAATAAATTTAGAAAGGAATAAATACGCAATACAATAAAGGAGTGTCTTTATTATAAAAGAACACCAAATTATAGTTTTCTCTCTTTTTTAGAATATTGTGGTGGTCATAATACAGGATAAAGTATACGACAAAACAATTAATTTTAATTTTTTTGTTGTTACTTAACACTTTCTTTAGTATTTTATTAAAAATAACTTAAAGTAGATACTTAAAAATTATGAAGTTTTATACATTTATTTGATGGAAATTTTAATATTATTTAATATTAATGGACCAAGAACTCTAGTATGATAAACTTTTTTTTTAGTATTTTGTAAAGTTGTTGGACAAGAAATTAAAACTTATATTTTGTTTAAGAATTTTATTTTATAATCTTTTAAAAATTATGATAATTGTAATTTGTTAATTAAACTTTTGAAAAAAAATATTTTATTTTTTAAATTAAGTAGATTAACTCATTTATTTTACCAATATTCATAGAACTTATTAAAAGATGGATTGCCCCATTTATTAAGTAGATTAAAATAAGTTGAATTGAATATTGGGAAGTGACTTATATTGAAAAATCTCTTCCTACTTTTGTGAGCCAACCATCCATGAGAGAATTTAAGTTCCCTTGTGTCCTTCATCAAGTTGCTATAAGCTAAATTATATAAGGAAGCATAAAAGTCAAAAATGGAATGAAAAAGAAAGAAAAAATAAAGAAAAGGAAACTCAAAATCACATGTGCATGTTTGAGTGTTGGGAAGAGAAAGCAAAACCCACCAGTTATTTTCATTGATGTAAAGGTGAAAGATTAGTTCTGATCCAAGCCTCTGCCCTACAACACTTTTTATTTTTCCATTGGTGTCAAAAGGATGTTCAAAAGAAATGCTTTCTTTTTCCTCTTTATCTTTTTATAGTCTTCAATCATAGTGCAATTGATTGCAAAATCATTCTTCTCACTGCACTGTTTTCTTCTTCTTCTTCATGTGTGTTGGTATCCATGGTAATTGCTTAGGACTTTGCACTTGAAGTAGTAAACTGAATTTGAAAATATATCTGTTTTAAACATGATATTGTAATTAAAAATAAGTTACTATTATCATTACATAAGATAAAATTGGTTAAACTTGCTTATATTTAAACTTATCATGGCAATTTTTCTTTAACTCAGTTCAAAGAAAATATAATAATATGAGTATCAGTCTCATTTACCAACTTTGTTGTATATTCCATTTATTTTTAAATATTTAAAAACTAATAATTCTTTTAAAATTTAGATTAATGATTATTCTTTTCTCGGCATTATATATTTTTTACTCTTCGTATGTTATAAATAAAACTCGGTTGATTTTATAATTGTCAAGATAAGATGCGCAGAAGGAACATAATTGTTTAAAATTTATTAAAATAACTTGAAAAATTGTACAAGGATTATTAAATATTATATTAGAGAGACAGAGGACACAAGTAACAAATTACGTTAAACATCCTTATTTACGATGTGAAAAAAAAAAAACATGGTAATAAAACTATAAGTAAAATCAACTTGTTTCGTCGTATCTATTGTAATTTGATGTAAAATTTTTTAAAATCTTTATTGTGAGTTTCTTATTTTCTAGGTCTTCTTCGCATAATGACGTTTTTGTTGAGATTTTTTTTTTTTTTTTTTTTTGTGGTAGCTGTGGTAATTTTGTTTCTACTTCTAGTGACTAAATTTTTTTAATTTTTTTTAATTTTTATATTTACTTTGATGAGGTGGAGGTTTTTGTTTGTTTTTTTTCTATGACATATTATTAATATTTAGATATAATATTTATATGTATTTTATGAATATTAAGTTATAAATATAAATAAAATATTAATTCAATTATATATGTACCTAGTACATATATTATATAATATATCAATATTATTAGTGAAGTATAACATTCATTTAATATTGTTTTTTTTATCTTTTTCATTATTAATTAGATAATTATTTTACAAATAAACATAAATTAATAATTTGTCTAAATTAACTTATGTAATTATTATTATTTATTAAATTATATAAAATGATAAGTGGACTGATCCATTCTTAATTAATAATAATTAGAAAAGCCTTTAAAATGATTCATAATCAAATTTTTTATTTCACCCTATTTAAGAATAAAAATATAATTATTTATAAGCCGCTTGTCTATATAGAAAATCATTTGTGTACACTTTTTTTTTTCAATTTTCTACAAATATTCTTGAATTGGAAAGAACAAAAATAACAAGATGTCTCTTAATTTCTTACATATATTTTTGAATTGGGAAAAACAAAAATAACAAGACGATAACTCGAAACTCTTAATTATTTTTAATCCTAGATAATGTACTCATATGTCATTATTTGACTAAACTAAAAATCTTATATTTTCAATTTCTTTCACTATCCTCCTAAATCAAAGCAAATTTCACATATTTTTAAAACATGTCAATATATATATATATATATATATATATATATATATATATATATATATATATATATATATATATATATATATATATATATATATATATATATATATTAATATATA
>Ga0099825_1003010_pt1 | contig 22484 bp, 13 predicted proteins | sample SiratroredBW_FD_76838 | JGI IMG/M metagenome (GOLD analysis project Ga0099825, IMG submission 76838) | Root nodule microbial communities of legume samples collected from California, USA - Siratro red BW | ecosystem: Host-associated > Plants > Roots > Nodule | place: USA: California | collected... | reverse complement strand
ATTTGAAATGACCTTTGAGAACTTAACAACTCAACATCACATCATTATGCTCCTCTTTAAATGTCCTTTTGATATAATACTTTAGGGTTACCCTATTCATTTTGAATCTTCTAAACTAAAGCATTGTTTCCCTTGTTTCAAAATTATTTTCCCATCCTCATCACTACTTTTGTATTTTAGGAATTTTCAACTCCATTTATTATCTTGAGTTACTCTATAATCATTGCTTACTTAAACATTCACACCTTATGCTAATTCGTGCTCCATAGTTTGATGTTAGCTCCAGTTGAGGCAGATTCACTCTTATTTATTATGAATCTCTAGAACTATAGTGTTTAACTTGTTAGGTTTGATAAAGTTGATTTGTCTTGTTGTGCTTTTGTGCCTTTTTGGAGTTATTATCGTCTAGTTGGCTTTGAACATTTCTAGGTTTTTCTAAATTTTTTGGGCTTTAAATCTTGTTATGGGTTTTCTCCAGGCTCCCAAAATTTTCTAGGTTTTTTTTGCAGGTTTTTGAGTTTTATGCAAGTTTGAACTTGAACCGTGGCAATTTTCTGAACTTTTAGGTGTTTCTCAGTCACTAAAGCATGGATTATCAATCCTTATACCCATGGGCTAAATCTAACTTGATCTTTGAAACTGTTAAATACGCGTCGACCAAAGTCCTTAATAAACTAAGGAACTCTAAACCTTTAAGTAAGTCTAGCAACAAAGAGGAAATCATTGTTGAGGCTTGCGAGGACAACGAGCTTTTGAGGTCCCTTATGCTATTTATATGATACTTTTTTTTTTTCAACATTAGGTCTTCGTCTTCCCTTTAGTTCTTTTGAAAATCCTTCTTGATGTTACATGTAAGTCTCGCTCAATTACATTCTAATAGATAGTCCTTCTCACGAACTTTTCAAATAATATGCTCGGTAAAAAACATTAATCCTATTGTCAACATGTTCTTTTACTTTTCTGAATTTCGACCAACCAAGCAGGCCTCCTGGGCTCCAATTAAAGGGTTTTGGAGATGAGGGTTGTTATCTTTCTTTCTTTCTTCCTACAAATAGTTTTAAAAGATGTTTCTTTAAAGCTTGTTCTTCCTCTACACTTCCATCTTTATTAGAAGGATTTTCCTTATACTAAACTTCTAAACCCATTGCCCAATATTCTAGACTTTTGACTAACCTGGATGAGGATGAGGTCAAACACAATAAAACACTTAAAGTGATGAAGTGTATTTTGACATGATCACCCTCCTAAAACTTGAATACCACGGAGTATATCTAAAAGTGTATATAAGTAACGTTTAGTATTGTAATAAAGATTATCAATATTTATGTATCTCGACTATAATGTAATATATTTGTTTGTGTAGATAAAAAAAATGGCACTTTCCTGTAAAGAGATGGCACGACTTATGAAGTAGGTCACTAAAGTCGAAATCAACACACAAAAAACCACTATGATCTTGAGATCGATTTCGAGAGGACCCATAAAGTCTCTCTTAAAGAGAAAGCGCACTAAGGTCAAAAATATTGTCATTGTCCTTAATAACATATATTTTTTGAAATCTAATTAGTCATATGCTTTCTAGAAGTGTTACTAGAGCTCCAGATACAATCCTTAACAACATGTAAAAACAGTATCATGCTAATAGCCTGCTGAACTTTGGTAAAATTTCTCATCCTCCATATCATTCATAAGAAAAAGATAATGGTTGAAAGTTTAACCAGATGAATAAAATAACTACTTAATAAAAAAATAATAAAGCTACCTGAAGATAAGTACATATGATCAGGAAAATTATTTCAAAGGTAAGTCTATATAAAGCAAACAATATAAATAAATGATCAATATTCTAAACTTTCAATTTGGATAGAGAACACATGGAACAAAGAGAAATACCTATTTTCTTATCATCTAGATCAATAGGCAAACACCTATACTGAAGTTTTCAAAAACCAAAGTCTTAGCAAGGAAGATATGAATAGAATTAGATTATATGGTTTTATCCCAATCACAAGTGAAATGGGTAGAAAATATATTTCCAGCTGTCTGATCAATAATATCAATATTCTCAAATTTTTGAATTTAGATTATTTTGAAGATCAGCAATAATTTGAAATTGACTATACTGTAGTAAATCCCTGAGACAAACCTCAAAATGAACTATTTCAACCCTAATTAAATTTTAAAAGTAATTATTTTATGAAGAGTTATACCATAAAAAAGATTACATTTTGAATAACACTAAAGATCATTTCAAAAATTTACTCTCTTATCCTAGCCAAAAAATTAAATTAAAATTATATATCATTAAATAAACATAAATAAATATAAATGTTATTTATAAATTAATTTTGTAAAATTAAACTAGATGAAATAAAATTGTAAAAGGTGTCTTTACTTAGAAGTATGGTTGAAGTGTTATATCAATTAAATTGTTATCCAATTAAAAACTAAGTAGAATGTCCAATAGGCCGTCTTAATATAGAATCATGTCAAATACTATTATATATAGGTTTGTGGGAGCTTGAGCTAGCTATCCATTTCCTTAATTTTGTAATGTGTGGTTAAAGAACAGGTAGGAAAGTTTCCAAGTCTTAAATAATTAGTATACTAATCCCTATTCCTCCTGATATAGTGATAAAATTAATAGTTAGTATACTAAAGATGTAAAGATAACATCAAACATACAGTTTAAATAATTTCATATATATATATATATATATATATATATATATATATTATGGATGAGTTGATACAAAATTTAATATTTGGGACCTAAAACTCAGTTGGATTCTTGAAAGAAGGAAAACTTAACTTATGGGAATTAATTTTATCAATTTATCATTTAATATACAGACTTAATATGTTTTATTTTCTAACTTTCCTTTTCTTTTCATATTTCATAACTCTTCGTGTTTTAAACAGAAACTTAATAAAATATTTCATTTCGATGATTTTCTTTTCTATTTCCCATCATCACTTTTAGTGGAATATCTATTCTTTCACCCATAAAAAGTTTGTTTTGTTTAAATTGGTATAAAAAAAATCTTTAGAAGTAAATTTTTCAATTTATTTTCAAATCAATAAGAAGCACACATTATTTTCTGAATTTTCTTTTTCTAGTTTTTAGTTATCTACTTAATAAACATTAATATTAAAGATTGTTTTTAAACATTATTTTATTTGAATAGTTTTAAAAATAAACTATTGTTATGTTTAAATTAATTTTTTATAATACTTTAAAGAAAAAGGAAATAAAAAAATTATAAGTCAAAATTTGCTTGTGTCGAATATTTATTCTTCACCCATAAAAAGTTTGTTTTTCTACATATTTTGGTATACAGAAGAAAGTAAAGAAGAAATGATATTTAAATTGGTAGGAAAACATTGTTTAGAAAGTAAATTTTCAATTTATTTTCAAACCAATAAGAAACACACATTATTTTCTGTATTTTTTTTCTAATTTTGTAGTGATCTACTTAATAAACCGTAATATTAAAGGTTGTTTTTAAATGTTGAATAGTTTTAAAAACAAACTATTGTTATGTTTAAATTAATTTTTATAAATAAAAATAATTTGTATAAGTCAAAATTAAATTGTGTATAAATAAAAACATCTTCATATTATTTTTTTTTCTCGAAATCAGATTTTAAACTTAAATTAATTTAGTCTGTGAAAAAATATTTTAAAAATGTATGAAATTTCCTTTAAGGTAAATTTCATCAATCACTTTTACAAAATTACATCAATATTCTCTATTTTTAATTTCCATACTTAAGCTTTTAATTATTTAAAGATATCACACTAAAACCCTAATTACATTATATTAATCATTACTAGATTTTTTCCCTATTTTTTGAGATTTATCTTACCTATTTTTTGTAAAATTTGTAAGAAATGAATTTGTCTTTACCAAGTTTCAAATAGATCTTATAATTCCCCAAGCAATATTGATTGGAAAAATCTTATAAAATCTAAATATTTCTAATAGTGAACTTCTTCACTGTGTGCAAAAGACTACAGTCTATTCCTATAAAAGAAATTCTTACAAATATTATAAATTAGAGATATTTGTAATTTCATGAAACAGGCCGATACTATATTTTAATTTTATATTTTAATTTTCTTTCTAAATTTCCCATTAAAGTGTATCTGATGAATATTAAATTTCCTCATCTAAGCTAGTTTTTAATATCTCAGCTGTTCATTGTTTCCCCCATAAACTTAAATTTCAAATATTTTTAAAAAATATATATTTACGTATCTAGGGGTCATCTGTTGTTTATTTTGTGAAACAACTATTTTACTTTTAGAATCAATTACTTATCATTTTTAATAATTTATTCTATACAATCATTTTCTTTAATATTCCAACCAACTTTACTAATTTTTTAATAAATTTATTAAACAACAATTGCAAATGTAATTTTAGCTCTTCTAATCAAAATAATTTTATGGCTAAAAAAGTTTAGCCATAATTTGGTCTCACCCATCCTTTATATTCCAAGTATTAGAGGGAAAATGGACTGGATCTTAATCATCCCATCAATGGATCAGTCTATTAACTTTTTTTTCTTAAATTTTGTCTTTTTTATTTTATTTTATAAATATATATTAAAAAAACTTAATATTATAAATATTACATTATTTTATTATATTAATAATTAAAACTTAATTTTTAAATATTAATAATTTAAATTATAATAGGATTACATGTTTGCCTAATTTAGGTAATATAATAAAAAAGATAATTTTTTTAAAATTATTTTTATTTTAATTTAAAGAAAAAACTTATTACGGAACATATTTCTAATCCACCCATTTATTTAATAACTAAAAGATTAAAATGATCAACCAAATCTATCGGTTCAGTGTTATCACTCTGCCATGCTTATAAAACATAATTTTATCTCTGCAAAACTATCTATCTGACAGTCAGGGAGTTTCGGTGCCTGAGAGAGCATAGTCTCTGGTGTAGCGGCACCACAGCAAAGTAAAACACTGTGATCCTTATCTTCATCGAAAAAAGTTTTATTATTATTTTAATAATAATAATAGTAGTAATTTTACAGTGAGAAACAGCGAAGACAAGTTGAAAGGCTTATCCGCCACTATTTAAAATGTGAAATTGCCGCTCTGTCCCTGTTCGGTTCCTCTTGTGCCTTTCTTTTCAATTTGCTAAGTTTTAGAAATAATCAACACGTGGCGTTCCAGGAATTCACCACGTGTCCCTCGACATCCTCTTTGTTTCTCTAGTCATAAATACTAATGCTTCTCTTGTCATTCTTAGTAAGATTTCTTACCATTTTCTTCATAATAAATTATAGGTAGAATTTTTTTTACTATAATTTATTCAAATTACTTTGTATAATTCTATGTATTTTCTAATTTTATAAACGATTACTTATATTGACACTATTACTATTTTATTTCAAATACAAGTATATACTCATTTTTAAATACTTGTTAAAAATTAAATGAAATTTAAAAATGGAAATATACTAAATAAGTGAAGTGGTGTTATAATTATTTTCCAAAAATAAACAATACTAAACAAATTTCTAAAATTTATTCTAATTTATGACATAATTTATTACTATTGTAGTTCTTAAACTTTTTTAAATTATCTTAAAAGTTAGAAGCTGAGACTAAGTTAATTATTACCTAATTAAGTTTCAAAGCTTAACTTCTTCCTAATTTTAAGAATTACTATAATATGGTCTTCCAAAGTCAAGAATGAATATAGGATTCTTATTTTAATATTGGTGATATATATATATATATTTTAAAGTAATGGTTTCTTGGATTGAGCAATGGATCTGGGTCCCACCAGTGATGTGGCACGTAGTTCAATGTGACATCCAGCTGTACACAGCACTGGGTCGGGGCCCGAATTAGAAGCTCCATTTTCTCACTTCAAGGTTATCCTCTCATACCATACTCAGCTAATCACACTCTCCCACGTCACCAACACCGAGGACTCTTATGACGTGGCAATATATTATTGGCTTCAGAAAAGGTTCACGCTGTTAGCGGTGCACCAGAGTGCCACACCCATGTCTGGGACATAAGATTAGGATGACATATAGTAGTATCAAACACAGTAACGAATCTCAATGCAGCGATGAACGGTTAGGAACATGCCACGTGTCCGGAAGGATATAGGACCCAATGAATGTGCGAAACGTGGCGTGACCTACGAGCTTTGCAGCTAATTTCAGACAACCCTCGCAGGTGGGTCCCACGCGAAACATAATCCTCGGTGACGGACTTGCCGAAGGACAAAGGATAAGGACGAACTCATGAGACGTTACATGCTGCTTTCAGCACACATGGCTAACCGTGTACAGAAAATTAAGAACCGTTGATTTTGATTACTTGAAAGTCTTGTGGAGTGATCGAACGGTGGGGAAGTTTCCGTCTTTTATTAATGCAGTTTTAAGAGAAAATGAAGTTGTTTTTAGTGGTTGACCCACGAAAACAAGTGAGCTTCCAAAAGTATCACACTGTTGCATGCTGTCTAGGCTCAGTGGAAAGAGATATCATGGGGTTGGGTGGCCATTGTGGATCAGTGAGAAAGCTCTTCCAAAAGATAATTCAAGAATTTTTCTCTTTATTTTCTTAGTAATTTATATTATTATTACTACTACTATATTTTATTTTCATTTTCCTTTATTCTATAAGGAGAAGGTTTTTTCTTGAATGGAATGGATTATGGATGTGGATTCTAATTTTTTTACATTCAGTGAATGAAAGTGAAATTGGAATTCAGGACTCAGCCAAACTGGTAATTTTCTTGAACTGTTAGTTAATTCCATTTGGGTTCCTTGTTTTTATCTTTCCTTTGCTCCTTTGGTCTTTTAGGCCATCTGGTTCTGACTTCCAAGTTCAGTCCATTTATGACATCAATCTCTGGGGGGTTGTTTGGTTGCTGTTTCTTGTTGTAGCTGTTTATGTGATCTGAATCTATTCCATTCCTTTTGTTCTCTCTCTTTCTCTCTCTCACACACACTTGGATTGCTAGTTAACTACATGTTTCATCTGTCCCTGGGTTTGATCCCTTTCTCCAAGCTCATCCTCAGAAAAGTTCTGCACTCTCCTTTGATGCCCTTCATCGTTACTCATCACAGATTCACCTCCTGCACCTCTTGCCATTTCATGCTTTGCAATTTCTCTTTCACCCAATTCAGGACCAGTATTAGTTGACCCAGAACTCAAAACACAGTCTTTTTGGGGTCAGTGGCTCACCCCTCACTCTTTTGTTCTTCATCCATTTGGTTTATTTGGGTTTGCAAACCCTTTTTGGTTAAAAGTGTTTTGAGCCTTGTTTGTGACATGATTATTGGTGGTTATTGAGGACTACCTCGGATGGAACTTGTTTGTTATGTGGGTATTTAGTATTGTTCGAGACCTAGTGAGTTTGCTTGTGAGTGATTAGAAGGTCACAACGAGGATGGTGTCAAAATCCTATTCAAACCTATTGGAGCTGGCCTCTGGAGAGGCTCCTTCATTCGGGTACATGAACAGGAGAATTCCAAGAATTATGACCGTTGCTGGGTTGATATCAGATGTTGATGACGACCCAGTGGATAGTGTGTGCTCTGATCCGTCGTCGTCGGCGGCGCACCGTGACCGGATAATCATGGTGGCTAATCAGCTTCCTATAAGGGCTCAGAGGAGGGCAGAAGGGAATAGGAGTTGTTGGTCTTTTGAGTGGGATGAGAATGCCCTTCTTCAGCTGAAAGATGGGTTAGGGGATGACGATATAGAGGTTATCTACGTTGGATGTCTCAAGGAGGAGGTGCATCCAAGTGAACAAGATGAGGTTTCACAGACACTTCTTGAGACCTTCAAGTGTGTCCCAACTTTTCTTCCAGCTGACCAGTTTACCAAGTTCTACCATGGCTTTTGCAAGCAGCAGTTGTGGCCACTGTTTCATTACATGTTGCCCTTGTCACCAGAACTTGGTGGGAGGTTCAACAGGTCACTGTGGCAGGCTTATGTGTCAGTGAATAAAATTTTTGCAGATAGGATCATGGAAGTTATCAACCCTGAAGATGATTATGTGTGGATACATGATTATCATCTCATGGTGTTGCCAACTTTCTTGAGGAAGAGGTTCAACAGGGTGAAATTGGGGTTCTTCCTTCATAGCCCCTTCCCTTCATCAGAGATATACAAAACATTGCCTGTTAGGGAGGAGATCTTGAGAGCCCTCCTTAATTCGGATTTGATCGGCTTCCACACTTTTGATTATGCGCGCCATTTCCTCTCCTGTTGCAGCCGGATGCTAGGCCTTACCTACGAATCAAAAAGAGGTTATATTGGGATTGAGTACTATGGTAGGACTGTTAGTATCAAAATTCTTCCTGTTGGTATTCACATGGGTCAGCTTCAATCTGTTTTGAGGATGCCTCAGACTGAAGAAAAAGTTTGTGAGCTCATCAAACAGTTTTCTGACAAAGGAAGGACACTGTTGCTTGGGGTGGATGACATGGATATTTTCAAGGGAATAAGTTTGAAGCTATTGGCCATGGAGCAGCTTCTCATTCAGCACCCTGAATATCAGGGAAATGTAGTGCTTGTGCAGATAGCCAATCCTGCTAGGGGAAGGGGGAAGGATGTGAAAGAAGTGCAAGCAGAGACAAAGGCCACAGTGAAACGGATCAATGAAACATTTGGGAAACCCGGGTATGATCCCGTGATTCTGATAGAGGAGCCTCTCAAGTTTTACGAGAGAGTTGCTTACTATGTTGTTGCAGAGTGTTGTTTAGTCACTGCTGTAAGGGATGGAATGAATCTCATACCGTATGAATATATCATCAGTCGTCAAGGAAATGAAATGTTGGATAAAGTTTTGGGTCTAGCTTCATCTCCTAAGAAAAAAAGCATGTTGGTTGTGTCTGAATTCATTGGCTGTTCCCCATCTTTGAGTGGAGCAATCAGAGTGAATCCTTGGAATATTGATGCAGTAGCTGATGCAATGGACTGTGCTCTGGAAATGGCTGATTCGGAGAAGGAGCTTAGGCATGAAAAGCATTGCAGATATGTTAGTACTCATGATGTTGGGTACTGGGCTAGAAGCTTCTTGCAAGATTTGGAAAGGACTTGTAGTGATCATGTGAGACGAAGGTGGTGGGGGATTGGGTTTGGATTGAGCTTTAGAGTTGTTGCACTTGATCCAAACTTCAAGAAGCTCTCGATGGAGCACATAGTTTCAGCATACAAGCGGACAACAACTAGAGCAATCCTTCTTGACTATGATGGTACACTGATGCCTCAATCATCCACAATTGATAAGAGTCCAAGCAGTAATTCCATTGAAATTCTTAGTAGTTTGTGTAGGGATAAGAACAACGTGGTTTTCCTTGTTAGTGCTAGAAGCCGGAAGATGCTTTCAGAATGGTTTTCTTCTTGTGAGAATCTGGGAGTTGCAGCTGAGCATGGTTACTTTCTAAGGTAAATCACCTATATATGTTGCCTCTTGGAACATTGGTGCTTTCTTTAGGTATAGTTCATAGTTAACATGCTTTTGGTATTATGTATGGTTTCAGAATGAAGCGAGATGAAGAGTGGGAAACACATGTTGCAGCAACAGACTGTAGTTGGAAACAAATTGCAGAACCTGTAATGAAACTTTATACTGAAACAACTGATGGATCCACCATTGAAGACAAGGAGACTGCACTTGTTTGGTGCTATGAGGACGCAGATCCAGACTTTGGATCATGCCAAGCTAAGGAACTTCTTGATCACCTTGAGAGTGTTCTTGCAAATGAACCAGTAACAGTCAAGAGTGGGCAGAATAATGTAGAGGTTAAGCCACAGGTTTGTACAACAATCTACTTCTAGGAATGAGTTGCATTTGTATATTCATTTTATTTCTTGGATATTGATATTAGTGGCAATTTCATCACTCATATCAAAACCTGGTCTGCAAGTTAGCTTAATTTGATCAAGGCATTTGAAAACCATTATTGTAGTTGAAGTGATCAGTTAAGGCACAGTAGGATTGGTGAGCAAAAAACAAGTTTAAGTGTAATATGTTCAGTGAATTTTGGGTATCAAAGATTGGAGAAAGGACAAAGAGTTGATAGAAGAAAGTGAAACTTTTGCCACAATTTAGACTTATTCATGTGTTGGTACTAGTTAGTGCACTAAACTTCTTTCACCTGAGTTTGTTAAATAACATAAAAGGAAACATAGTGAATGTAGATCCACTCTTGGAAGATTTCCTTTTCGCTTTTTTCTTTGTGGTTCTGTTTTAGATGAATTCCAAGTGTTTTAGTTGTAGCCTCTAACAAATTGATGTGGTGATGCAGGGTGTGAGCAAGGGACTAGTGGCCAAACGCCTACTTTCTTCCATGCAAGAAAAGGGAATGTACCCTGATTTTGTTTTGTGCATAGGAGATGACAGGTCTGATGAAGACATGTTTGAGGTGATCACCAGCTCAATGGGCGGGCCGATCGCCCCGCGGGCCGAAGTTTTCGCCTGCACGGTGTGCCGGAAGCCCAGTAAGGCCAAGTACTATCTGGATGATACCACTGAAATAGTGAGATTGCTCCAAGGCTTGGCCTGTGTTTCAGAGCAACTAGTTTCATTTTCTTCAGAGCAAATAGTTTGTTAAGGTGGTGATGCTGGTGAGAGGTATTACTATTACTTTTATTACTGTTATTGTGCTTGCTTTATTTTGTCCTTGAGAATGTAGGCTCAGTTGTGCTGCTCTTAAATCTTAATATATATACACAACTAATGTTATTGGTTTCCTTCATATTTCCATGTAAATTATCCTGCTGGTTACTGAGAGAAGTTCTGTATCGGATTCTGCTCCTTAAAATGCTTGATTTCTATCAGCAAAACTTGTACATATAACTGGTTTCTTTCAAGCCATCAACTCTTGTTGTGCATTCCTTTCAACTATGATGCTAGGGTGTGAACATGAAGCTGTGAAATGGTATTGGTTACATAATGTATAGTTTTTTCATCTATATACCTTCACTTCCTATGTAAAATTAAATGAACTTACACATTTGTCATAACAGTGAAAATCAACTAATCATTTATTAGAGTATAAATGATAATAATGGGTGAAGTAAGAAACCTTGAAACGAAAGAACTATTGTATTTTTTTGGTGTAGGAATGAAGTTTTATTTTTTTTTAACTTTTTATGTTTAATTGAAATTGCAATTGTAAAAATATTTCAATAGGAAATGCACGTATCGTTTCAAATAGTCAAATTGGACAAAATTATTAAAAGGGGTGTTTAAATATGATTCAATAGTTTTTATAATGTTTTTTTTTATTGCAATAACAAGTTGTTTTATTCTATCGTTGTTAAACGAACCATGTGTTACATTTCCTTCTTTCTCTTACTTCAAGTTTGAGACTTTTAGAGGATCAACACTTCTTTTATGTGCCTAATGTTGCCCAAATTTTCTTGAAGCATTCAAAGTGGTTGAATCGAGAGGAGTTACTTGAAATTTTAGGAGATTGTTTGTCTCATTTTTTTTGGGTACAAGTGTTTGTCTCGTTTGTATCATACGATACTATGTTGGACCACTTAATAAACAAGGTAAACATATTGTTCATTCATGAACTTAAGGGACAAGGATTTTATTTTTTTTAAGTATTAGTTACAAATTTGTGAACAGAAAAAAAATATACGTGGAGAATTTATTTTCTTAAATATTTATTTTTTAACAAAAGGCTATAGTCTAAAATCATAGATAATTTAATTAGTTTAATTAAAAGTTTCTATATATATCGATCTAATCCAAATATATAAACACCTAGTATTATTAGTACAATGGTCAGAAGGATAATTATACTTAATTTAACTTCTATTAATGGAAATTAATGCGACCTCGGTATTAGTAACAGAAGTTAGGATAGTGTTGTTGGCAAAGCTCAAAAGCCTTGTGCATGAACCAAAACCTACATTTATGTAGTTGGTCCTCTAAAAATAAATTTAACATAACTTTTTTTTTGTTGAGTTGAATAATTTTGTTACCGAAACAGAAAGACTTTTGATTTTAAAATTTAATATCAATTTTAATAGTTTCTTATTGCTTCATTTTTTAGAAAATTAACGTTAACCATATATTTCTCCCCACCAAAATGATATCTATTTTTTCCCACCAAAATGATATCAAAGGAAGAATTGTATTTTTTTTTTCATTCCATGTGTAAGATGCAAATTAGAAGTGTTATTGATCCATAATATTCTTCTTCATAGTTATTTTTATATTAAAATATCTAAAGAGGAAAGTTATATATGAAAAGGCATTATAAGAAAGAGGAGTGTATTAATAATAATATTTAGAGAAAGATATTAATTCGAGATAAAGTTGATTTATGAAAAAATAAGAGATAAGGTTGACTTATGGAAGAGAGAATACCTTATCGTGCATTTTACTATTTCCTAACAAAAGATTAATACTTTAACTACAAATATTTATCGATAAAAGGAAAAAGAATTAATTTAAAAAAATTCTACTATTATAGACTTATTCAATATTTTAAAAAATTTAATAAAAGTTATTATTATATCCACAACTTGGAATATTTCGATAAAAATAACACTAAAAAATTATTTCACATACTAGAATGAGAAATTCTTAAATAATGCATTTAATTTGTTTTGCAAGCCTTTTTTTTTTTTCTTGGAATGTATGATAAAAATTAAAAGATGCGTAAGCATAAAATAAAATTTGAAAAGCTTTATATAAGAATACATTTTTATTATAATTGTTAGATTGAAATAAATTAAGAGACTTTTTCTTTAAAAAGTATTTTTGTGAACTTGTAGTGACTAAATGATGTGTAGAGACTAAGTGGTGTGATATTATAAAGATGCGTCTAATATAAGATATTTAACGTGTGCATATATTCTTTTTAAGTAATGACAAATCTTTCGTTATTTTGAGTTTTAACAAATTCTTCTATTTTCTAATAATATGAGTCTATTTGTGTTAGACGTATTTGTTTTTTAACAATGTTTAGTATTTTTATTTTTTAAAAATTTCTTTTATAGACCTTTATTTTAGTAAGACATTTCATGTCTTTTATACTCTTGTCTTGTAATACTAGTGTTAATTGATAAGATCTTTTATTAAAAAACATTTGTTGATGATTGTCATCTATATTTGACACAGTGTTTTGGTGCTTCATGTATTTATCACTAACTTGTTTAGTTTTTCACTTGTATTACATTTTAAGCATATACGTCAATTATTGTATAAGTTTCTATGCATCTCTTATGAGCTTGTTTAAACTTACAGTTTATGTTCTATCTAATATCATCCTTTGTGTACATCTAATACATGTTTAACAAGTAATTTATATTAGATGAACCAAAATTTTCTTGTATATTATGATAAAATTATAAAAAAAATTAAGATTTACATTTTATAATAACAAAACTTTTCTTTGGCTTAACACAAGAATTTCATAAAAAAGAACATCCTTTAGTAAGTTTAATAGGTTCAAGCTAATGTTGGTCTAGACTAAGAGGGAAACTCTCATAAGTCAAGATTTAACGTTCCTATTTTGTTATCAATTTTTTCTTTACTTTTGGTTGAGATTTTATGTATGATTAAGATACTTAGTGAAAGGTTTCATCTTCAAATATTTACTTGTTTTGTTTGTTAAACTTAAAAGCAATGAATGTATGTTATGTTTTGAAATTAATTTATTATGTGGAATTTAAATTTATGTAAATGTTTTGTTCCTGATGTTTCATTATTAAGTTATGAAATAACACTTTATTGGACTAAAATGGAGCTAATGAGTAAAGTATTGTTGTTATCTAAATAACCCATAAAGTTCGTGAATACTCCCACATGTTTATGTCATAAAAAAATGTTTCACCAAAATTAGATTACTGATCCCATGCAAAAGCAGTGGGAAAAGAAAAAAAAAAAAAGAAGAGAACAATTTCAATGCAAAAGTTGTAATAAACCTATAAAAATAGGAGTAGTTGGGGAAATATTAAAAGAGAGATTTTTTGGATAGATTTATATATAAAAATAAATATAAAAGTAGGTTGAACCAAACATGCACAATTTTATTTGGATTGTTGCAGTTCATGTTACAAGTAAGGCTATTATGCAGAATTGTTCCATCTGGCCACCTTCCACCAACATTAATGGATTCAGAGGACCCACTTCCACGCATTCAGAGAAGACCTTTAAGGAGTCAACCTAAAGCATTCATTCCGTTTTAATAGCAAATTCAAACACAGGATCAAACGGTTCCTTAGCTCTACCAATGTGCACCACAGTAAAAAAGATAGAGACTATTTTGATAATTGTAAGCTTGTGCAGTGGAAAGGATAGATAAAGACTATTTTGGTATGTGAACTGAATTTCTCCTCTATTCTTCACACCACTGCAAGGATCCTTTACCACGACCTCCTCCCTTTCCACCCCCTCAAATAATCATAAATCAGTGAATCCAAATACATTCGTCACTTACTTTACTATCCATCCAAATGAGTGGTGATGAATCAGGTGATCTCCTGATTGTGTTCATAATTTTAATGTTTCTTATGATACTCTCACTTATAAACAAAGTGATTTTATTGCGATCATAATTTGTTTTACTTAATTTATAAATTAAATAGTAAAAGATCAAAATTTACTATTAGCTCAAAAATATAAATAGATATTCAAACATAATATTCAAAATATAATCTTAAGTAATTTAAATACAAGTCATAACAATATTTTAAACAGATAGATGTTCGGTTAGAAGTTTTATAACTTAGCCGGGTAATTGGTCACGTTATACAAAATCTGACAAGACACTCAAACATGTATTACAATGTTTCAAACACAAATTATCTCCTCTTTTTCCCACCCTTTCCAGATTTGTTGGAAGGTCCAGTAGTTGATGTTGATGCAGTCTCTTGCTTCTTGGTCCTTCCATGATGCCTAGGCACCATCTCTGCAACCTTTAACATTAGTTGCTTTCCTGCAAAACAAACACGCCAAAAATGAAAACATAAGATTTTCAACAGTCATTTTCTCATCAATTTGACGATGTTTACAACCAAAAAGATATCATCATCCAAAAACAGTAAAACCAGAAATGAAGCAGCAATAGCAGTTAACAGAGATTGGAAAGGAAACTGAGAATATGAAATAGACTTAAACCAGAGCCTAGGGCTCCTCAACTCAGAAGAATTTTTCTGCCTCAACTTAGAGAAGAATTTTCTGCCCAACTACGTAGCAAACTCTTTTCCTGCCTTTCTATCACTCATTACCTCCTCCCATATTTATTCTGTGATTCCTTTTGACTTCAGCCAACTCATGAACTCAATACTGTCAAACTAAAGAATCGTAGTAGGACCAAAGTTCGAAACTCAACTAGTAAGAGTTGAGTATAAGAAAGTAAATCACAAATATTAAGATCCCATACATAGCACAACTTAAAATAGGATCACATGTCATAAAATTACTCACAATAACTAACAAATTCATAATTATTTAACACAAACAAACTATCCAAGGAAATCATTCATATAAAAATCAGGATAGTCATCCCCCTCCACATGATCTTCATCTTCATTAATCCCATATCCTCAGCCTAGCCTATACCATTTTAAGCGATTGGAGTAACATCCAAATCATCTATAGGTGCAACTCCACTAACATCTTCTCCAACTTCAGCTAAGATGACTTCATTTGAAGCATCCAACTCCGAATTTTACTTCATTCTCCTCCATAACCCAATCATCAACAAATGCAAGATTATCAATGTTAAAGTCATTCTTTCTAACATCCTTCTTGTTAAATCTTGAATTAGTCATCACAAACACCACATCATTCATGGTCTTTTTGAATTAACAGTGCTGACATGCTCATTTTGACAGTGTTAGGTATGTCAGCATACCTGATAATATCAGACTAGGATGATTAGATGTCAACACTGTAATCCAAGAGTAACTATATTTATGAAATGTTCGGTATAAAAAACACTAAAAATTTTGAAGGTATCAATTTCAATACAGGGTCAATTTTGGAGTCACCAAAACCTTATTTAAACATTGTTTTTATCACTGACCTCTACAACATATAAAATAAAGTGAACAAAAATTGAAACTACCTATCAAATTTTAATGCTTTGAGGTGAATATATTTATGCAGTTCTAATATAAGCAAGAGCTAACAGTTCATAATGCTAGTCATCATACTTAAGGACGTGAAGACATTGAATACATATCAAGATGAATGAACATAGATTATGATTAAATGATATATTCTTTTTTTTTATATTTATTACATCGATTCCATGAGATGTTCATTATGCAAACAAAAAAATAAATAAAAAAATAGTGTTGGTGCAGACAACATGAGGAAAGAAACACAATAATGGGGTCCAAGTAATGATCCCTACCAAACATTTGCGCTAGTGATCAAGTAGTTCAGTTAATTAAATTCGCCAAATTAGACTATCACATATGTTCAGTTAGTGCACTGTTTTGAAAAAAAAAATTAAGAATAGTTTTGTTTGTAATAGTTCAATTATTAATGGTGGTTGAATGCAGTTCAGTTATGGTTTAGTTCACAGTTTATAGTTTTTCTTAACAGGCCTACACACTATGAGCACTGAAGTATATTCTTTTTTATAGTGTGCTGATGCTATAATCTTTTTCAGGTGTTAGTTCTTCTCTTGTTAACACCTGACCAAAACCCTGGCATAATTCCATGCAATGCACATCCTCCAGAGCCATATGGTTTTGAAGGTAGTGTATTGTTGGGCTGATCAAACTCCTCAATTGCAGTTGCCTTGCATTAAGGAGGTTGAGTTACATTCAAGTATTGTTATACTTGCATGCTCTACAGACCTCCTCAATGTTCTCACAGCCCAATTTCTAATAACTGTGTGGAACAGTTTGATCACCATTGCATTGGGCTGGTAAGTTAGACCCTTTGTTTGACAAAATGATTTTTAATTGTTAATCCGGTCTGCAGAATTTTCTATGCTATGCAGAAAATTTAGCTTGGTATCTGGGGTGAGTAGAATCTAATAATTGGGAATTCTAAAGAGATGGGTGATCCCTTTTGCAAGGTTGAAACTTGTTGAGATAGTTCACATTTTGTAAATGGCTTTTGCCCTAAAAAATCTAGCAAGTACAGTTTTCATGTCATTGCTAGTGTCAACAACAGTTAAGATGAAAATGATCAAAGATCAAAACAGAGTGAGTGAAGTGATGAAAAATTAAATCTTACTGGAGGAGATGGAGGGATTATGCAGTGTCCCATCCTCCTTCTTCAGCAACACCCTCACGCGCCCCCTTTGCATGAAATCACGAGGGTAGGCCTTGTCAATCTGCAATTTTCCATGTATCAATAAAATTCGCAGTGGTTAAACAGAGATGAGTGAAAAATCCAGAATTGACGAACCTCAATTGCAAAAGGAAGCTTGAGATAGCTACAGCAATCGCCGATTTCGACACAAGTAGGGTTTTCGCAAGCTTTGGCGACCGCGATGCGTCTTCCTTCGGCCATCGTTTTCTTGGCGTTGATGTAAACAGGATACATCACAATCCATTTTTTGATGTTGGGCAACTCTGTAGCGGCCATGCTTTGCAAAATCGAACGGTTTATTGCTTCTGCGATTCACAAAATGAGAAGAAGGAAGAGTGAAGAATCGAAGTGCTTCTTCTGCGATTCCCAAATCAGAAGAAGGAAGAACTAAAGAGAAACTAGGATACACCAAATTAGGTCTTTTTTTCAATTAATAAAACAATTTATGAAAATTATGATATTTTTTATTTAAAAATATTTTTTGAATTTGTTAAAATATAAATTTATTTATTAAATTATTATAACTAATTTAATATATCAATTTGATAAGAAAGTTAATTTATTTAATTTTTGTTAAGATATTGATATGTTAAACAAAGATTTTATTAATTTAAGTTTTATTTTTTTTCAATTAAAATAACTTAATCTAAAATTATTAATATTATTCTATTATATATATATATATATATATATATATATATATATATATTAAAAAGAATTTATTTAATTTTATACAATTAAAAATATCTGTGTCTTATAATTTGATTTAATTTTGAAAATAAGTTTAAACCGTCTAAATCTAACATATAATCATCTTTCAAATATTTTTTAAAATTTAAGTATTTTTTCTCTTAAATTTCACAATCTACTAACTTTAATTTTTTAATATTATATAAAAAAATAAAAAATATCTTCATATACTTTAAATTATTTAAATTTATTTTGAAATGTGATAATTTTTATTTATAATATACATAAAATAATCAATTTTAAATAATTATTGAGATGATTTTATAATTTATTTTTGAATTTTTGAGATATAAATTTATTTATTGAATTATTATAATTAACTTTATTTAATAATAAAATTAATTTGTTTAATTTTTATTGAGATATTGTTTATTTTAAGTAATATTTTATTAATTTAAGCTTTAAAAAAGTTCTTTTAATACAAACAAATGATTTTGAAATTGTCAATATTATTCTATATTATATATATATATATATATATATATATATATATATATATATTTAAAAAAAATTATTTTTTTATATAATTAAAAATATTAATTAGTTTATCGTTTTGCAATCTTATAATATTTTTTAAGATATTTAATAATTTAAGTTATCAAAATTAAACAAAATATCATGATTTAAAGAATTTTTAAGGTTTAAATTTTTTTTTCTTTCAAAAGTGCACAACGTACTAATTTTAATTTTTTTAATATTAAATAAAAACTAAAAATATCTTTATATTTTTAAATCATTCAAATCTCTAGTTTGGAATTTGGTAATATAAAAAAAGAAAATAAGGCTTTATATTTCTTTGACAAAAATCAATATATTTTTAAATTAATTTTCTCTATATCTTTTAAAAATGACAGAAGATTTTTTAATTGTTTAATATTAATATACATATTTTTTATTTTGTAAATTTTTACTAATCGAGTTAACTGTAAATAATATATATCATTCAAAATGTTAATGCTTAACAAAAATTCAAAATTTTGAAGTTCTTAAGTTGAGAAAGAGTTAGCTTCACTTCTTATTTTAAAATAATCACTAGTTTCTACTAATTTAAATAAAAACATTCACATTTGTGAAGTTTGACATCTTACAACTTTCACATTTTCAACACGACTTTTTCAATGTGCTTGTGATAATAATTGAAGAGTTAAGTTATGTACATGATCTTGTAACATTTTCTACTATTTTATAGAGGAAGAAATAAAGTATATATATGTTATAACACAAAGAAAGATGTAGCTTTAAAACAAGAGTTAGTTATATCACAACGCATTAACTTTAGACTATTATAACCACATGAAGTATACAAATACTCTAGAATTAACATCAAGAGATTTTTTTGCACACCTTCAATGTTTTCCTTTCATATTAAACCCATTATCATATTCTTGTCTTCTAAGATCATTAATATCAAGTCCAACAACTTTTAGTTAATCTATAATAGCATTAAAAAAATATTTTTCACTTGTATCATCTACTTTTAAAAATTTTATAAAATACTCGTTAATTTGAATTAGAGTTGATGAAAGATCTACACAGTGTGATACAAAATACATTTGTTCTAGATGACTTACATCTAGAGTACACTCAAGTATGATTGAATAGTATTTCAAATCTATACTTTTTTTTTTTTCAAAATTTTTGTTTGAATCACTTGCTAACAAATCTATCAACTTATTTTGCATATTATGCCCAAGGTAATGATTATGAATTTTATCATTTTTAATTCGATGAATATGTTCTTGCATAATTGGATCAAATTCTGTAATTATTCATATCAAACTTAAAAGGTTTTCACTAGTTTCTTAATAGATATTTTCATTTTTTCCACCAAAGACTAATTTACTTTTACCAAGGTTTTAATAATGGCAATAATTCTTAACAATACATTTTCTAGTGTTCTCTATCTCTATTTATTTGTTCTTGAGCTTGTTTATCTTGTTTTATTTTTTTTTACAATCTCATTTTCAAATCAATCCATGTGTTCATGTTAGTAATGTGCTTATCAATTATTTCATGTCTCTTTAACTTACACAAAGATTTCTCCAATCTCTACTACCTTTTTTAGCTAGTTTACCTGTACAACAAATAACATTAAACAATTTACAACAAAAAACAAAAGACTCTATCTAAATTTCTAGAATAAATTAGCCATTTTCTTTCATGCTTCTCTCCATCAAGCAATTTTTGAATATAATTTGATGTAGAAAAGTGCTTAGAGTATTTATCATTTGAAAATATATATTAGTTACTCTAATATGACTTTTTTTTTCTATTAATAAGTCTCTCAATTTTGTATCAATATTTTTCTACCGACTTGGATCATATATATTTTGAATAATAAAGTCATTTAGTCTTGTAATTTCCTCCTCATTGTCATGAGTTTGCGAATCAGAATTATTATCTTTATTTAGTATTTCTTTATTATTGTTTTCACCTATATCTATGTTGTTATCTTGTTCATTCAAAGAGTATTCACTTATATTTTCTAATTCACTTTTTTTACTTATTTTTATAAATTTATTCATAGTTCCTTTTTGTGAATCAATTAGAACCTCAATTCTTCTCTTTTTTTCAAGTTTAGAATAATAGTCTGATTCATATTTTCAAGTCTCCTTCTACGTTCTACTCTTCTACCCTTTGGGGTTTGCATTTAATTTATAAATTCCAAACTTTTAAGACTCTTTCTTGAATCTGCTTTAAGATTAATTAAACAACAAATAAAAATAAAATGATTTTGAGATAAATTCATCAATATTGCAATTGAAGATGATGGTAGAGACCTTGAATTTTAAAAGCTTAATAATATAGCTTGTATAGTCATGTGGAAAAATTATTAATTTGTTATGTTAATAAAATGAGAGATTATTATTTTCTTAGGTTTAAAACTTTTAAATTAACTATCTTTTAATAAAAAAATTAATAAAAAAGATAACATAATGTGTAACAAGTAATGAAATATTGACAAGAGAGAAAATTATGAGTAACAATACAACTAGTTCTAATAATAATTTATTCTTACTTAATATTGATGTACTCAAAAGAAGCAAAATCAAACACAAATATCAATTTCTCAATCTACTGCTCAAGCCTTCAAATAGAGGCACACATAAATGCACAATAATAGTATACAATGATGAAACAAATTGGATAATGGACTAATGACAATCAAATACCCAGATTGAAGTAATAATATAGAAGAATCAATGAAAGAGTCGGATAAATGAAAAAAGGAGATAAAGATAGATGTCACTTTGATGGAATAATAGAAAAAAAAAGAAAATTAGAAAGTCTCTAGGATTCCTTAACTATTCAATATTTAAAAAAAAAATATTATTAATTTATTATTTATTAGGAGAAAGTTTCAAAATTATTATTATTCAAATGACTTTTCAAAATCAAACCTTTATGGAAGGTGCTACAATAAACATGCCTTCATTGTTTTGTGGAAAAAATTATTCTTTTTTGAAAGTTAGAATGCAAATTTTCTTGGAATCTATTGATAGAGGGATCTGAGATGTTATTCATAATGGCCCATTTGTTACCATGATTGTTACTAATAACATGATGGAAGAAAAAGATTTTTCTCTCAAGACTACAGATGAAGCAAGAAGAGCATAGTATGATGTGAATGCTAGAAACACCATAACATCAACTTTGAGTTTGGAGCTGTTTTACATGATTTCCATATGCAGAACTACAAAGGAAATATAGTAGGACTCATGAGGGCACTAAAGAAGTCAAGAGGAAAAGAAAGAATACTTTGATCCAAGAGTATGAAATGCTTATAAAGTTGCCTAAATAAAGCATCTACGACATGCAAAAAATATTCACTCATATAATGGACCATCTTGTGACATTGGGTAAGCATTTTTTGATATGGAAGAATTAAATATTAAAATCTTGAAAAGTCTTGATAGCTAAAAGTCACAACTATTGTTGAGTTAAGGAATCTAACAATCATGGATACAACAATATTGTTTGGGAAGCTAAGAGATCATAGGTTAGAGTTAGGATCAAGAAGAAAGGCATAACCTTAAAGGTAAATTCAAGAAATTAAGATGATAATTTAGATGGTGAAAATTTGAACTTGAAGGTAAAGCAATTTTTGAAATTTTGTAGGAATAAGAACAAGAATAGAGGACTATAGCAGAACAAGAGTAAGAAGAATGATAAATCCTTCAACATCATTTGTTGTGAGTGCGACAAACCAGGTCATATTAAACATGAATGTCCTTTATTATATTTTAACAATGTTATAACATGAAAAGTAAGAAAGGACTTAAGAAGAAAAATGCTTACATTTCTTGGGAGGACAAGCATCATCCTCATCAAGTTTATCAAACAATAATGGAGAGGAGGAAAAATTGTGTCTACTAGTTAATCATTGTTTTGATGCAAAAAGTGCAATTCACTCTAATTCAT
>Ga0099825_1003004_pt1 | contig 22502 bp, 11 predicted proteins | sample SiratroredBW_FD_76838 | JGI IMG/M metagenome (GOLD analysis project Ga0099825, IMG submission 76838) | Root nodule microbial communities of legume samples collected from California, USA - Siratro red BW | ecosystem: Host-associated > Plants > Roots > Nodule | place: USA: California | collected... | reverse complement strand
TTTGTTGTTTTTCTTTCAAACATGAAGAACAAGTGACTAAGCTTGAAGAACAAGCCATAGATATACAAACTAAAGGAGAGTAATCTAAAGAAAGAGTGGAAAAACCTCATCACTCTTTGAGCAAGCCTTGGTAAAACTAGACAAGGTATATAATTACTAGCTGAAAAAGAGAGAAGAGCATTATGATGCAACTCTGAAGAACATTTATGAATCGATTCAAGAAGAGATTGAGAAAGTGTCACATCGGGGGTGGTAGTAAATCTAATGACAAATAGGATTACTCACTCTTACATTTAATGCATTCTTTATATATGTTTTATTTGTAATGTTCAAATCGATATTGAATGAAATTTATCTTATTTTGATCCTTTGGCTTAATTTTGTTTATTTGTTCTATGTTAATCTATTAAACTCATAAAAAAAGTAGAAATTGATTGTTCTAAGATTGAAAAACTAGGTCTAGATGTAAGATCAATTTTATCTATGATAAGACACTAGACAGTTTAATCATCTCTAGACGATCTAAGACCCCACTTAACAATCCTATCAATAAGTAGTCTAAGAGATTTTAATGATAACAAATGTGTATGTGTGTCAATGACTAAAAGAATTTTTTATTAAGAATTATTTAATTAGTTGAACCTCTTAAACTATCTACTTATAAAGAAGAACTGGACATAACATATATTTTAGAGTGAACCAATATAAATTCTTAGTGTGTTGTTTGCTTTGCTTTTGCTAGACGATCTAGTCTATTTTGTTGCTAAAAGGAGTTTATAGGCTTTATTCAACCACTTCCTTCTAAGCCAATTGTTCCGACCATCTATACCAATATAAATTTCTTGTGCAATATTTTTTCTTTCCTCTTAGTCTTTACACATTTTTTTTTGTTATTTGTGATTTCATTGTCTAGTCCTTGTTAATCTTAATTACATATTTAATCGTATTCAATTCTTTTTTTCATAAGTCTTATTTTCAAAAGAGTATAAGGGTAAAAACAATCAAGAGAGTTTTGAAAATTATACCATCATAACTTGGGTGATGACCCTTGACTGAGTTGTGTACCTTCATAACTTGGACGATGACCCTTAACCGAGCTTAGGTTATAAGATATTCTAAACGGGCCTACCGCCCGTAAGGTGAATCCTCAACTAAATTTAGACTTAAGATGAATAGAAAGAAGTTTAGGATTTGGACATCAGGTAACTCAACCAAGGCTATAGACCACCTATTCGAAGATCGATAAATAGAATTTTGAAACTATCTATATAGGCCATAATTCTTGGGGGGTAACAGAACCAAAGGAGGCATAACCTCCCAACCTTCTAACACTCTAGTCATTCTTTTTTGTTAAAATCGTGATATTTTGGCATATGATTTTTCCGTAGAGAGGGTGTCAAAATCTATCCGTATAAAAGTCACTACAAGCTCAACCAGAGGGACACCCAAACTTACTGGCTTAAAGCCCCTACTTTGATCCAAAACAAAAACCAATTCACCCCTTATTTGGTTTTGCCTAGCCATAAATCGTTTCGCAACAAAATGGTGTGGTGAGTATCGTACCAAATGTACACAACTAGCACCCTTGATAAACTCTTGGCACACTCTTCGAAAGCTCAAAGAAGAGAAAGAGAGTTCACTTAGAAAAATTCAACTAAGTAAGCAAAACTCTCACACAAGAGCATATAAAGTACTATGAAAAAATTATATATTGTATATTCTTTTCAAAAATGTGTTACAATGCTCATATGAGTTTCTTTTTATAAAGACTTTGCTATGAGTATTCAGGCCTTAACAAATGTGGGACTTGTGTTGTAAAAGAATTGAGGCTAAGCTAAACTCAAAGGAGGTGAATTGATTTTTCAAACTTTTTTGAAAAGATTAATCCCTTCTTAAACTCTTATAAAAAAAATCTAATTAAAAAATTTAATTCAACTAATTATGGCAAGATTGATAAAGATTGCACATAGAATATCAAAACAACAAGAATAAAATGTAAAATATTAAGAAAGGATAAGAAAGATTATATAAAAATTATATTGGTTTAGATCACAACATATCTATATCCAATTTTAACTGTTCAAACTTAGAATAATCGAAATTCATTATCTTTATATGTCTATTACAAGCGCACAACACATGTGAGTCATATACAAGATAGGAAACAAGTAGATCAATTCCTAAACACACTCAAGGAGCATATGCTCTACTCTTGGATCACACCAAGAGGAATATAGCAAACAAATCTTGAAAACTTCAAAAGGAGAACAATTCAACCTTTGAAAACTCAAGAGAAAACAATTTGGGATTAACCCAGCATTACAGTAATGAAAAGTTATTGCCAAAAGCAACCACAAGTACAATTTTAGTACCAATACACAACCTTTAGAAACCTATGAGAAAAACCTGAAGACTTAAAAGATTTCTTGAAACATTCTTGGATTTTTAATTAATTATTTTTTCAATTAATCAGTTATTTTGTTTTTATCATTTATGGAAACACTTAAGAGTGTATTAATATATTATTGATTTTATTAATCAATTATTCGTAGAGATGAGCTAAAAACTTAATTGATTTATAATTTATTTTAATACATTAGAAAATTTGATAATTGATTATCCCGTTTTGGAAGCATATCAAGAAAAAATTAATCAATTACATGAAAACTTAATCAGTTAAAAGGAAATTTATACCTTTTCCAAAACATTTTAACCTTTCCAAACAAGTCTTATGATTAAAGTTATGTACTGAACTGAAGCACCTATGATTTACCTCATGTTTAAGACCCGTAAACATGTATTGAAAGTTATAAAATGTATATATCTTTAGCAACATCTTCTTCAAAAAACCATCATCAAAACCAATTGCTTTGAATTCTTCTTCTTCAATTTCAACAACTTGAACTCCCATCAAGTGTTAGTACACCTTCTTATTTTGTTCTAACTTTGAATAAGTTATTCTAGGATTTACTATCCTATACCTCTTTTCAACTATTTTTTTCTTATAGAAGGTTTTCTTCTATACTTTTTTTTACATTGCTTGTATTCTTTAAGTTATATTCTTGAGTTATATTCTTCAAGTTCTTCTTTAATTAAAGACCTTATTTTCTTGTTTTCATCACCCTCTCCTTCATGAATAAAATTCATCCTTAAAAATTTAGTGTTTTTCTTTAGAAAGTTGAGATTCTTTTAGTTAATCTTTAAAATATTCTTTGAAGTATTTATTATTTGTTGAACCTAGAAAAAGAGTAGCAAACAAACATAATTTGTTAGACATTTTTTCATTATTTACTTTTATTACCTATTAGGAATAGTTAATAGGCTTTCTTTTTGGTCTTCTTAAGATATCCTATAGAAGATTTATTTTTTTTGCTCTCTTTTTAGTTTTCATTTTCACTTAGTCTTTATGAGCTTTCTTTGGGGTTAATGACATAAGTGTATACTTATGGCCATTATAATTCAATGTGTATTTCTTGGAGAGATCATCATAAATGACTTCTTTATCTTATTGCAAGGTCTCTTAAAAAAAATGGTTTGTCTTTATTAGTGTTATGTTATAAAATATCTTTCCTTCATTAGTGTTATATTATAAAGCACCTCATCTTTGTAGTTCTTTATTGAAAAGCTCACAAAAACTTATTTATTTATTAGTATTTATCCTTCTTCACTAAGCCCTTGTAGCTTATATAGATTTTTGTAAAGTGTAAAGATTAAGCCTAGCTTGTTCGTTATTTCTTACTAGCCATTACTACAAATATTGCTATCAATGAGTAATGAACAAAGACTTTTGTTAACTATATACCTTGTTTGAAAGATTTTTTCTCTTTAAGTGTCCTTAACATCCTTTTAGACATGTGCTAAGAAGTGTCTAGTTATCAAGAGTTCCCTTGGATGACTTACAATCATATTCACTAGAAGCATGTAAGAATAAGATGAAGATGGAGAAGAAGGGTGACTCTTAATAAGTGCAAGGTACTTCTTTGTGCAAGTTTACAAATCTAAGTCAATAGACAAAGTTAGACCAACAATTGCTGACAAAGGATAAGATGAAAAGGAAAACCACACATTGAAGGAAATCTTCATCTTATCCTTTGTGAAGTCTACATTTATCTTCACAATTAACCTTTGAATGGTTTAAATGTGAAGATAAATCCAAGTTAATAGACGAAGTCAAACCAACAATTGTTGACAAAGGAAAACTACCATTCAAAAGTTTCCATCAAACATGCTCTTTGTGAAGATAAATGTAAGGCATCATGTGGAAACTACATACTTGGATCTGTAAACTTGCACAAAATAAACTCTTTTAGATCTTATACTTTCTTATCAGTTTGTTCCTTGAAGGTTACCTTACCTTTGTCAAGTTGTTTCAAGTCTTGAAATGTAGTCTTTATGTCCTTGATGTGTGACTAACATCCACTACAGAAGATCTATCTTCATTTGTTTCTGACCCAGAGTTAGAGCTTGAGTCAAAGTCATCCCAAGTAGCCTGCTTACTTTTCTTGAAGCTTGACTTTTCCTTAAGCTTGGGGCACTTCATCTTCATGTGTTCTGGTCATCTACATTCATACCATACGACGTTTTGATGATCTTCCTTACTATTGTAGGAAAATCTCTCATTCTTTTGTTTAAACATTCGCTTAAACTTTCTTGATAGCTTGGATATTTTCTCATCAATTTATTGGATTTTGACGGTTGAGTTCAAGAGAATGGGTGAATTAAACTATCTCAAATTCTCACAAAACTTAGAAAGATATATTTATTAAATCAGATAATTGTAGGATTTGGTTGTTATCAATTTAATGCATAGAAGCAAAATTAGCAAAAAAATAAAAGAACTAAAAGATATATATATATATATATATATATATACACACACACAAAAAGAGATGAATAGAGTTGATTTTATATTGGTTCACTCTATCCAAGAGCTACATCCAGTTGCTTAACCACAATAGCCAAGCTCACATTGAACACAAAATTTTTACAAATAGACAATCAATACAATGAAAGTAAACAAATTAAGAAACTAGATCTTGAACCCTACAAGATTGGTTTTCACACCTGATAACACCCTTTTACTATATTGAATTTAGAAACCCTATCTAGAGCAATCTAAGAACTTAAAAATGAATACAAAAAATGAAAACAATATCACTTGGAACAAGATAAACACAATAAAAAAGAATAAACCATGTGAAGATATATGTTCATCTTCAAACATGAAATTGATCTCAAATTTGCACAAAGAAAACTTCAAGAACAATTTTCAACTTAGTTTGGACTCTTTCAAAATAGTAGAAAAGATTTTAGAAACTTTGGTTTGATCCCGTATTAAAAAGATTTTGAAATGAAAGATTTATATACATTTAAAAATGTTAATTTTGATGAATTAAATATGTAATTTAATCTGATAATTTCACTTATTCGTGAAATTAATCGATTAACCCATCATTTTAGCATATTAAAAGAAAGAGTTTATAACTAGTTTTGATTCTAAGTAATTTTCATCCATTAAAACGATTATTTAATCAATTAAAATAACTTTTATCGTCATTCTAGAATCATATAAAAATATTTTAACAAATTAAAAGTAACTTTTAATTAATTAAAAAATATATCACCAAAATAAGCTCTAATGCATTTGAGAAACTTTCAAAATGAGATTTTAAGATCAAACCATGAAAAAGAAACTTGTATATTATAATCAACACAACACAATCTTAAAAACACATGTTAAACACAACACACTCTAAAATCACATGTAAAATTCATGAACGTAAAATTCATGAACATATCCAAGTAGACCATAAAAAAATTATGTTTTAACACTATTTTTTAAACACAAAATCAAGACCATACAAAATATTTATTGAACTTGATCTAACAAATATAATATTTATATATATAAAACAAATACATATCCACTTCCAGTTAATTATTTCAGTGTATATTTTTTGAACATTAGAAATCATTTATTACCTTATATAAAGATAGCATATTAGACACTATATATTATTTTAAGCATTTTCAATCACGTATATTTTATTTAGAAATAATATTTATGATTATAGCTTATTAGCGCAAGGATTTATTAATTAGGATAAATTAAATGACATGGTGATCTTAGGAAAGGAAGCCAATACAATCCTAGAGTGTGAGGAAAGAAAAAATAAGTCAAAAAATGAAGTCATTTTCTCTTAGTGCAAAAACCCTGGCATTAAATACCCAATGATAAACTTATTTCAGGTAATAGGATAGATGAATGATTTTTTTACCATCGTTTCCACAAAATAAATTAACAATAGAAATAAATAAATAAAAGTGGAAGATGAGAGAAAAGAAGAAAAATGTGTCACAATCAAAATTGATTGATAAATTGAAAAATATTTATCACTTGTATTAACAATTTAAAAATAAAAGTAAAAAGTTATATCAAGAATTAAAAAATCTCTCTTACAATTATAAAAAATGATAATCAAGAAATGAGTCAAAACTAATTACAATAGTCAACAAATGACTATGGACCTAAAACTAATATGTTTATCTAACAAATTAATTCATCCAACCAGTTGTCTAGTAAGCATAATAGCGAATAATGTTCTATAAAAGTTTATAATTACATAAACATAAAAATAAAGACAAAAAGTCTAATAAAGCTTTAATACAAAATGATATATTTTCTAATTCAAATATAGTCTTAAATTCTTCTTAAACCTTCATCAACTCATCACTATTATCAATATCATCACCATCTTGATTTTACCATGGTAATTATTATTACTAATTTTATTATAATCATCATCATTTTTATTATCATCTTAATCATTACTGATTCAATCGTTAAGATTCTTATAACTACTATCATTATCAAACATCTTATTATTTAATCCCTATTATAATACACATTACACATTAGATAAAATTAATGTTTATCTTAGTGTTATCTTATATTTTTATTTTATCTTTATATCCTATCAAATCATACCACATCATGGCAAAACAATTCCTAAAATATAGCCTTGACAAATTCACGATATATAGTACAATTTTTGTGGTTATAAGCACATAAACTTATCTTACATGTAAAACATAGCATAGAATGTGCTCAAAGATATCACAATCTCAAAATTGTTATTCTCAACATCACCATCTACATTATTATATTGTCCATAAATAGCATGCAATATGATAACAAAGCATACATTCTAGTATAACATTTAGGTTTAAGTACTCATAATGGTATAAACTTTATCTTTTAGTCTCTATTATATCACTTTAATAATTTTTAATCTCTATAATGCATATAATCTCTTTTAGTTTCTATAGTTTAAATTTATAGACACTAAAAAAGATTAAGATATAATAAAACAATGATTATTTAGTATAGAGACTAAAATATAAAATTTATGTCATTATAATACCAAAAAAGTAATTTAACCTAATATTTATTAACAGAGTTTTAATTTTTTTCTCGAAAACGGCAAATTAAGCCCAACCATGGGCTCCAAGAGGAAGGGCCCAATCCTCAATGTGATCTGGACTGCTACCCACAACCCTTCTGGATTGTGAACGAATGCCATTAATTTTTGGGCCTGGACTTCTTGGAATTTGGTAAGCAGTGATTCCTCCACCTGAACTAGACGAGTCGCAGGTAGAGCCTCCCTTCGTCGAGGAGTTCCACTGAGGCCCAGCTGAAACCCGTGGCTTCGATGGGCCTTGAGCCCGAACCTTGGCCTTTGCAGACTGAGTTGGGGCCATATAGTGTCTATTTGGGCTGGGAGGTATCTGCCTATTGGAGAGTGGACTTGAATCAATAAAGTCTGAGTTTATGGGGCTGATGCTTCTGACATTTGTTGGGCCTGGAGTTGCAATCATATCCATTTCCACGGTTCTCTCAGACATGTTATCTGTGGTGGTCGATGTTGTAGAAACAGGAGCCATGTACGAGGTCTCACGTAGCCCCATGTTCCTCAGATTGTACGGTTGTGGTGACATCCAACGCTCCAACCAGTTCCAACCCCATTGCCCTCTTTCCTTCATTCCTATATCATCCTTACCCTTCCATTCATCCAACAAATATTGTTTTTGCTGCTGTTGCTGGAACAAAATGGTTCTCCTTGAACACAACGTTTACATCTTTTTTATTGTAATAACTTTTTCCTTTTTTTTAATATGTATTAACTGATAATAAAAAAATAAATTATTATGTAAAACTTATGACTGATATTACATATACATACTAACAATAACAAACTGTAATGTTTTGAAATATTAATTTAATTTTCTATTAATGATTCAAAATATTTTATCCTTATTTAATTTAGATATGTTAAATTCTAAATTATCAATATGTTTTATTTTTAATTACAAGGTAAAAATGTTTTAAATCATGAAAACAATTACATACGTAATTTGAAAAGGTATAAGATTTAAATGATATAAATTATCCTACAGATATGTATAGATGATTTCTTTTTTTTTTTTCACAAAAACTTCTAAAAATAAGTAATAAATAAAACAAAATTAAAATTAACTTCTCCACAGGTTAAAACGAGTGGAAACATTCTTATAATTTTTTTATTGTTTTAACTTATAAGTTATTAAAACTTAGAAAAAATAATTTTAATTTATTTTTTTCTAGAAGTTCATTAAAAGAAAACACAAATCTAATAGTTTGCAAAGATACCTGTTGATAGTTGAAAGCGTAAGCCATTGCTCTCTCCCTCTTCATTGCAGCTTCATGTTTCCTCAAATCGTTTTCCTTAATTTTGTAGCTACTTTGGCGCCTATTGTCCCAATCATTACTAAGGTGTGTCCTTCTCATGGGGCTCATGGGCACGGGCTTGGGTTTGGGCTTGAGCTCTTCGATCTTCTCATATTGTTGTCTTTCCTCGTCGACGTGACTCAATTGGAGTCGGCGAGCCCTTACTCGGGCCTGCACTCTCACCAGTGCTTGCATGCATCGCATCGTCATTTGGGCTTGCTTTCTCACATTGTGTCCCCTCACCAGTGCTTGCAGCCTCACTAATCCCTTTAATGCTCGCAGTGCACGCCGAGCCTACGCATGCAATTCATTAATTAATTCAACACCCAATGCTACCATTCACTTTACACACCAAATTTATTCAACACAATTTTTCACACAATTAAGATAGACCTTTTACAAATGCTGGTTTTTATGAATTGGAAATTAATAATTAAGATTACTATGTATGCCAGATAGGTCCCAAGAAGAGATATCCCTCTTCTGAATAAGGGACAAGATATTAGTACGCTTGTCTCAGTGAGAAACATCATAGTTAAACACGTTTAATAAAAAATAAACCAGCCTTAGAACATTGGATATTTGAGATATTCATATTTAAAAAGTCCAGTATATAAAGAGTTAAGATCCTAAAGCAAAATTACTGTGTTCCTTAATTAAGCTTTTATCTACTTGTTATGTTTGAAAAAATAAAATAAAAAAAACTCACATGAGAGTACCTTTTACCTACACATACCAATAAAATAGATGTATATTAATGAAAAAATAAATAAAAGTATGTGAGAAAGTTCCATATTCCGACCGGTATACTATGTTTCTAATTAATAGAAATAGTACTCACTCCCTTCTTTTTTTTAATTGTGATTTTTAAATTTGTTCTTTTATTTATTCATTTATTGTTTTTAAGTTTAAAATAATTTTTATCAACTACACTTTTATTTTCTTTATCTAATTTTTATTTAACTTACTCTTATATGACTATCGTGAAGTAAAAAGAAAAAAGAAAAAGAATAAAGTGAAAAAACATCTTAACTATTTTATTACAATAGAAAAAATATTATTCTATGGTTTTCTATTTCTACATCTAAACCTTAAACTTAAAAAGCATTCTAACATGGGGAGAGTAACTTAGATACTTTAACTGCGCCGTTTGCTAAACATAACTAATTGCAACATAGAAAATATAGCCAGATGCATTGTTTGAACATAAAAAACATTATTGAGGTTATGGTTCAGTTAATATTTTAAGCACTTTGAGTTAAAATCAACATTATTATTAAGATTATGAAAAATTTGCAAAAGAATTGTAACATGATTATAGATTTTATATTTTATATAAATTTTGTTATAGTGATTTTGGTATGCATTGAAATTTTTAAACTATGTAAAAGAAGATAAAGATGACATTAAATGTTTTAATTGAAAATAATTCATTTCAGAAAATGAAGAATATAGTAAAAAATACTTTAATTTTTAATTAGGTTTAAAATTTATTTTAATTAAAATTCAAGATTATTTAGAGTGAAACCACCTTCTTAACGATTATTTAATCTGAATTTATTTACTTAAGTAGATGAAGAGTGCATGGATAATTTAAAAAAAAAATCCACATAATCATGTGTGAAATTTAAACAAAAAATAATATATAAAATTAGACGATTTTACAATTTTATAATTAAAATCTTTGTTTTGACTATTTTTAATTTTGATATACATTTATAATATCTTTTTACTTATTAATTATATATTAAAATACACCTAAGTAAAATTAGAGAGAGAGAAATTTTCTTAACAAGTACATAGAAGTGAGAGAAATATATTTATGACAAAGATACTAAAATATATATATATATATATAAATATAAATTTATTGTTGTTAATTAGTTAATTAATTATTTTATTGTATTACGAAGTCTATTTAATTGTTATCTTCTTAAGCTAAAAATTAATTAATTAATTTTGTTGTTATTTTAGGAAGAAAAAAGCCATCAATTTTTTTCAAACCAAATAACTTTATAATTATGAAACGGGTGTATTATCTTCCAGGAAGATAACAAAATTAAAAATGATTTCGGATTGAAGATATTTTGAAATTTAGTTTTAATAATTATAAAATTTTTTATATATTTTTAAATATTGTCAAACAAAAAATGGTTAGAGATTATAGAAGACAGAAACAAGGTCTTACTAGATAGCCTCTGTAGTATGATTGAATGAGTATTGCCGCTCTTTCTTCCTTGGAGTGGCGTCCATAACCTGCCAGTCTCACCACTCTTGCAGCTGCTTGAGCAGCAGCCACGGCAGCTTCAGCGGCTGCGGCAGTAGCTGCTGCAACGGCAATGGCACGGCGACTATCTTCTGTAATTGGAGTTGAAGTGCCACTCTCTTCATTTGCCACATTATTATCCGGAGAACTCTCTACTGGAAAATGCTCAAAAGACACCACCTCTGCCACTTCATGCTGCAATCTCTGTGTGTTCTCTTTCTGAAATGAAATCCATCAATTTGTGATTACAAACAACAAAAGCTTACTTTTATTAAGCCAAAACAGCTATATGCATCACACATCATTCAATAAAAGTCCTTTTAACAAATTTTCTTCTATCTTTTTCAGTCTCCTTTTCTCCTTTTTTTTAGCATGATTAAAAATCCTACAATCTAGTCTCTTCACCATACTTCTAACTACTTTCTCTGTACAAATTTTTTACTAAATAATTTTGGGCACCAAAAACCTATCTGACTTAACGAGACAAAGGACAACCAAGAAAAATATACAGATGCTACTAATTTCATATCAGATAAAACTGTGATTTTAAATGGGAGAAATCTGTTGCATCAGATTGAATTAGTGTCATTTTTTCTACGTTGATTATGAACATAAATTTTCATGCAGAAATTATAGAACAAATATCCACCACAAATGTAATTTTGTGTATATACTGATGTAGTCTTGCAACAAACAAAATAAAGAAGTTCATCCGGAGAAATATCATCATCATCAACCCACTATTCTGCGCTAGTGTTGTTCATAAATGATGATAAAGTAAAGAAATTAAAGATCAGAAAATAATAAATTTTGAAAAAATAAGTTTGCAAAAATCATCTTTCGTATTTTACACTCCAAAGTAACTACCTACCTACCCACCTACTCCGTTGATAGCCCCCGTATCCCCTTCCCCCTCTTAATTATACAGTATTCTTCCCTCATTTTCTGTTCTGATAAAAAAATAAGACTACGAAAAAAATATCCATACATACTATATGTCCTAATTTAAAGAAAAGAAGTACATAATACAAAAGGACTTAAAAAATTTTGGTGATTTGCAATCGCTTGAGAGAATCACGTGATGAAGTATCATTGTTTTTGTGTTTGTGAAATGATGAATAACATATAACTTAGAAAGCACACGATGTAAAAGATGAATGATGTGATGGGTTTGGTGGTATGATAACTATGTGACACACATACTAGCAAATCCATTTGATACATGTTGACTTCGTCGGGGACCATACATACACATACATAATTACATGCTGTACAAGGTTGATGGTCCCGAAAGCTGAGAAAATGCCAGGCACATCTGTCATTATTGTAGAGGAGCGCACAAAAGACACAAATTACATGACAGCAAGCAAACCTTGTGGTTCCCTTAGCCTTGGATAAGGCTTTGGCCTTTAATGAGAAAGGAAGAAATTGATTATGATCGTGCCATTCCTTGTGCTGCAGATACAATTTTCTTTTTCTTTGTGGGTTCGGAATTAAGCAAAGTCCATGACTTTTCAAGAACTTTCGATGAAGGACATAATAAGGGATTGGAGTCGACAATTTAAAAGTATATTAAAAAAACACATTGCTCATTTCCCTAAAGTAGTACCATACCAGTTTACGCTAGTGTCTTCACCCTCTAAAAAGAAGGAAAAAGTAATTTGAAATACAAAATTACATATGCTAAGAACTCTTTTTTGTCTCGTAAATGATTTGAAACTTTTAGACGATCAAAAACAAGATTTTAAATCTGAAACTAGGACAAAATTAACATAGATTATTATTTTGAAATCTGGTAACTGTTAATATCTTGGTGAATTAGAAAAATAAATAGTTACAAGTTATTGTTTCAGACATTCAACAACACTTCATACTCATATTCCGTGTTAAAAGTTTCCAGATAAAGTAAAAATAAGATTAATGGTGTTTCTAGTTCCAAAAAATCCCAAACACAAATGCTCCAAATCTTTAAGAAATAAAGTGAACAGTTATTGTTACAGAGCACCTTCAAATCATCTACTAAAAACAACATCAGAATAAGAAAAGAAGAATGAATGATGACCTTCTTCTCAGGCTCTGGCAAGTCTTTAGAAGATGACTTGAAAACTTTCTTCACGGACGAGAACCAGCTGCTTCCTTTTCTCCCCATCTATGAACAAAGGATCTGTTTCTCATCACCAAAATCAACATCGATATTACATACATTACCATTTCATTCATGTCAAAACATTATTATAAATTTAACAATTATCACCACACAAAAAATCCTTTCTAACACGCGTTAGCTAGTGACCAAGGCAAAAATCTAAGTGTACGAAGTTCAGAGCAAGCCATGAAACTAACCTGGTGAAGCAATTACGTCGCCGTTTTGCATCACTTCACATGCTGTGCCTGACATTTTCGAGATTCATGGTGAAGAAATGTTTGGTCAATTAGGGATTGTGGAGCGGAATTCAGAGAAAAATAATGAGGAGGGTGGGAGAGAGAGGGTGTGTGGTGAGTAACTGTGAGCCCGCGCAACCGTCGATGGTATTTATCAGAATCACGGATGTGTTGGACTGGGTGAGTAACGTTACCAAGTATACCATGTGTTATCATGTAACTATTAATAATAACATTAATTCATCCCTATTATTTGTGATTGTTTTTGTATAACTCTAAGCGTTTTTATCCTTATAAAGATAATTTATTTTATTAATTTTACAATATATAAAAAGAAATTAGAATACTAAGTTGCATCATTATATTTGAGGGTCTAATATCTTATATTTGAAATATTTAAATTACTCAATTGAGATAATTCAAATATAAGGACAAAAAATACAGCAAGACGTTTAATTAAATTTGGTATGTCCGTGGTTTAACTAAATTTAGTACTGAGTTTTGTTTTTATTTTTTTAACATTAAACTGTTTGTATGATTATTACTTCTGTTATTACTCTTATTATTATTATTATTTAATAATTAAGCTATAATAAAATCCATCCAAAATTTAAATGGTATACAATACATAGATTTTCCAGAAATATTAATTTGAATTTTTAACACGTTAGTGCTAAGCATAAAATACTAAAAATTAAGTGTGTAAAGAGTTTTCTTCTAAGATATATATATATATATATATATATATTCACTTTTTTATCTTAGAACCAAATAGTTAAGGAAACTCTTAAAACAGTAATTATTATATTTTTTTTCAACGTAAATAATCCTATAAGCAACACGTATAACCTAATAGAGTCATCCCATTGCTTAACCTTGAGGCTGAATGAAAACTTTTTAAATAACTATTATTTTTATAAAGAATTTAAAATGTTTTGTGGTTAGAAATTTATGAAAGTAATTTAATTACTTGAAATCAGATAATTCTATATTCTATTTAAAAATTTAAATTTTGAATTTCTTTATATTTTTTATTCTCTCAAAGTTGTACTTGTCATTTTCTCATTTTATTTTGACTTTAATTAAAATATATTAATTTAGTTCCACTTAAGATATCATCGACTCAATTAAAGTTGAAACGTCTTGATAGTATTAATGTTAGAAACGATTTCTTTCAAGTTAAAGTTAACGATGATTATTTTTATTATAATTATTAATGAAATTATTTTTAAATTAATACAAGTTTTATTTTTAATTAATGTTAATGTAAATTACTTTTCAGTTAATATGATTAAAATTATTTATCTATTGACTTATTTTTCAGTTAATGTTTTATTAAAAAAATGATATTGATTGATTAATAAATTTTTAGTATTTTCTTTTCGACGTCTACATAGATGAAAAAGTAACTCTTGTACTGATGGTAATTGAAATGTTTTATTTAAATAATAAAATAAAACTTTAATAAATTTAAATTATCTTATCCCAAAAAAATATTTAAAATTTTAAATAATTTTAAATAAAAAATAATTCTAATTTAATATATTCAAATAAAGAGTATTTATTTTATTAATAAAGGGTAATGTCCCAGAATCATATATAAATAAATTTTAAATGTCAGCATGACTAGTACTGGTACCGCAAGGGTTTATGATTTTTTTTTTTACGACAATATAAAAATTTCCTATCGATGTCAATTACTAGTTAAGGGCCAACATGTAAGAAATATTGATGAATTTCTTATGCCTAAAAATAAGAAATATTCTTATGAATTTCTTATATCTGTGTATTTGAATATGGCGTGTGAGATAAAAAATTAATTTTTAAGCTAAAAGTAATTGCTGCTAGGAGAAAAAAGAGGGGCTATGATTGCTTAATGTTAGGTTAAGTTTAAGCTTGAAGATTACTGAAAAGCAGTTGTTAAACAATTCTTATCAGCAATGATTGATAATGGGATAATGCGTCAGACTTTGCTTTGCTCGTTTCTAATTTTAGTTCATTTTGTTTTTAGTAGATCTGTTTCTTTTTTCTTTCATGTTTTAAACATCCAAGTTTGGTCATTTCATCAGTTTTGATAGTAATATGATTAATATTTTAATTTTAAATAATTAATTTGAATATTGCAATAATTATATTTTATTGTGTTTAAATTAATTATTTTTAATTACTTGTAATGATAAAATTACTAATTTAAAAATAATGAAAATTTTTAATTGTTAGAATTAAAAGCTTAAAAATAAAATCCGGATTCTCTTCATAAATATATTTCTTTAGCAGTTTCTTCTTTTCTGGTAAAATCTCAAATATCAATTTCAAGTTAGTTCATTTCAAAATTTCCTTTATTCCGGAAACATCGTCTCAATAAATTCCACAGACACTCTCCAACTTTCTCGAATCGTCATTAGCAATAAAACAATGTTGAAGGCATGCAACTCGTTAGTGTGTTAGAGTAGAAATAAAACTAACAACATTTTTCAAAACTTTTTACCATAGATATATAAGTTCATAAAGTGTTAAAGGACTTTTTAATTAACTTAAACTATATAATTTCTTAATTTAATAAAAAAATCCATTGATAAAAAACTTACTATAACCAAAGATTTATTTCCTTAAAAGTTATTTATTGCCTTTAAAGAGTTACAAGAATAAATCAAAGATTTATTTACTTAAAAGTTATTTATTGCCTTTAAAGAGTTACAAGAATAAATCTTTATTCTAATAATGATTATTCACAATCTCAACTTAAAATTGATTTTAAAATGTTCTCTAATATTAAGCAACTACCACTATTGTCTTTATTATTTGATGGGGTGGACAAAAAGTCTAACCGCGTGGTCTAAATAAAGTAATTAGTATACAAATATTTGTTCAACATTTTCTTTTTCTCATTTTTGGTTTAATCGTCTTTATTAACATTGAATTATGATTTCAGTTTTTCTGAATATAATTACAAACTATAATTTATCATTCTCATTATTTGTATTTCAAATGAGAACTTCAACTCAATTATTTTATAAAATATCAAACTGTAAATTTTTTGATTATGTAAGTTTCAAAAAAAGTTTTAAAATACAATAAAAATAAAATTCAACTTCTTTATATTTTACCTGTTAATTTATGTTAAACTTTTATGTTAATTTTTTAACTAGTATATCAGTATAAGAAGATGAAGACAAGATGTTAAACTTTTAATTGTAAACTACAAGATGTTAATTTAATTATAAACTACAAGTATAAGTATAAGAAGATCAAGATGTTAAACTTTTATGTTAGTTTTTTAACTAGTATATCAGGATTTATGGTCAAGGTAGGTCTCAACTAGGATATAGATCTAGGATGAGTACTTCATGACTTTCTTAAGGCTAGCAAAAACTAGGTGTGTAGCATTTTTTGTTCTTGGTTGTCTTTGATTGAAAATATGGTGATGTAAGACTTGTGAAAAGTGCTACTAGGTCTTATGAGTGTAGAAAATAAGGTTAAATCACTAACTAGAGTGGAAGGGGAGGGTAAATTGGTTCTTCTAAAATTTTTAATCAATTAATAGATTCGGGGAGGGTAAATTGGTTCTTCCAAAACTTTTAATCAACTAATAGATTCTTTTCAAAGTCTTTCTTCAAACACTTGATGAAGAGTGGTGTTAGAACAAAAATTCAATGCCGTGCAATCTTGATTTAGTACTTAAATTAACAAAGCATGAAGTTGTATCTAACAAATTTTGAAAGAAATTATAATGAAAGTGGGATAACTTTATATTAATTCACTTAACATAAACTATATCATTTTTAATTTAATAAAAAAATTCCATTACTAAAAATTTGACTATAAATAAGGATTATTTATTTTCATAAAATTATTTATTGCCTTTAAGGAGTTACAAGAATGGATCTTTATTCTAGGCACGGTTATTCACAATCTCAACTTAAAATTGTTCTTAAAAAATTTCTTTAATATTAAGCAAATGTCACTATTGTCGTTATTATTGGGTTCAACTTTCCACTCAAGAGCATAGAACCTAAGTGACATGATTCGATTATGACTTTGTCTACTTGGCTTTTGCTATGAGACATTTGATGTCACTTGCAATAACTTCTTCATTCTTCAATTATGTCTATCTTCATAGACGTTGAGGGTTACATTAAATGTTCTTCATGCAACATTTAATGCAAACTTCTACTTGAAGAAACATTTTGATACTCAAAGTAACTTATCAAGCTTGGGTAAGCTATCTTTTAACTCTTTTTGAGAAAAAGTCAGGATTGTGCGAGGTTGATAGACTATATAGATGTGATAAAATGTTCTTATAGAGAAGTTGTTGTTGTAAAACAACTTTGACACACACTCTTTAAGAGATATTATAATGTTGATTTTTCTTGTGAGATTTTCTTGGTGGTAGATGAAAGAACATTATTTGCAAAACATATTATAAACATTTATAAGTTAAGCACATGCTATGAAATGTCAAAGAAAATATCTTATTGTATGTCTTAATCACAAACTTATCATACGTATATAAGATTGCAAGGTGTTATAGTGTTTGTTGACACTAGACGAAACACTTGTGTTTATTGTGATCTTATACTTAATGGTATTTTCATGCTTTTAATGCTTTGTTGTAAAAATACTTCATTAAAAATTATTTAAGGTAAAGTTAATTATTGAAAGAGTTGACTCTAGAAGAGGTTAAATAAAGCCTTAGATTCTTTTCACAACAAAATAAAGTAGATCATCTAGCAAACAAATAGAACAAGTAAGACAACAAATTTTTATACTTGTTCACCCAAACAAACGAGCAACATCTAGCTCTCCCTTAAGCTGACCATTTAAGAGGTTCCGCTAATCAAATGAATGACTATAAAATTATTTAAGGTAAAGTTAATTATTGAAAGAGTTGACTCTAAAAGGGGGTTAAATAAAGCTTTAGCCTCTTTTCACAACAAAATAGACTAGATCATCTATCAAACAAATAGAACAAGCAACACAACAATTTTTTATACTTGTTCACCCAAACAAACAAGCTACACCTAGTTTTCCCTTAAGCTGACCACTTAAGAGGTTCTGCTAATCAAATGAATGACTATAAAATGAGTACTCCAATCATTATTGGTTACAAATGAGTACACTAATCACTCTTGATTCTGACGAGTAAATTAACCACTCTGAGTTACACCTGTCTTAACTTTCCCTTAGATTAAAATCTCTCAACATTAAAAAAATCTCTAAGAGAGAGCACAATTAAAACTCACAGGGTAGACTTCACAAAGTGAAGAATTACAAAGGATATAACTCACCCAAAGAACACCAAGATCACAAGATCATAATAATTGGGATAGCCCGTATTGTTTTATCTCTTATGTGTTTTTCATCTTTAACTTGTTCTTTTTATGTAGACTTTGGAAGATGACCATTAACTTGAATAGTTAAAACTTGATCTTTGCTTGGACTTCAATGAGAATCTGCATATTTATCATAAATGCTTGGTAAGGAAAGATTTGATATGAATAGTCAAATGTTTCTATATCGATTCTAAAATGGAAACAATTTAAACAAGAATTTCAAATATCATAATTAATTATAATTGATCATAACAAGATGGAAATCATGGCTAAGAGGATAAAAGAAGATACAAATTCAAGGATAAGGATTCTACATTTGAAGAGTAGAAACATTAGCATTTTCTTCTTTCTTCTGAGTCTTGTAAAAATTATGTAGTTGTATTTTTCCTTGTATTTTTTTAGGATTTTATAGAGGTACATGTAGACCTTAATTGGTCCTCAATTGGGCCTAGGTTTGGGCTTAAAAAAACAATTATAGAACCCTAGGAATATTCGGTAAAGTCATGGAGAGGAATGAAGAAGGGAGCTCAGAAGCTTGAAGTACCACATCATATGGAAGAGGCCACTTTTAGGCCATTTTGTGGTGCCAATGACTAGCCATGCTTGCGTTGAAAATTGTGTTTCTTGTAGCTTATTTAGCTCCCCGTTCCTTGAGTTATGAAGTGCAAAGGACTTATGCATCTATAAATAAAATCCCTTACCTCTCGTAGCACTCAAAAAGCAAAATTTGGTTCTTGCAAGAAGAAGGTTGTGTTGTTTTGTGGTGAAAACTTGGAGAGTGGTCTTAAAAGGTGAGGCAATATGAGACGCACCTTCCTCTCTGAACATGAGAGACCTTATTATTGTAAGCATAAAACGTTGAGGTGAGCTCATAGTCCCTCATTAACTTCTCTCTCCATGAAACAACCAATCCTTCTTCATCCAGGGTTCTAGCAAATCCTTTATTCTCATGAAAAGCATAACTCTGATCCCTAAATGAGAAACTGGAGAAAAAAATTTAGAATTGTGTAGAAGCAGACAATCTGGTTTTTTCAATGTTCTGAAGTTATGTGCAGGTAATTTTGGATAGATGAGTACACCTTATATATTGTCTAAGGGTGTCACGACTGAGATCACGACAGGGCAATAAAAAAATATATTTTAAAAAATATTTAAATTGAGATTGGAATCGTCACTATAGTTTATTATTGGAAAATCGTAGAAAAACCAAAAAAGAAATGTCTACGAACCAAATTTAAGATTTGCGATTCGGTTACGTATAGGGAAGGTATTAACACCCCCACAACACCCGCCCTAAAATCAAATAAGCAAAAACGAGTGTGGTTTTACAAAATGTTATTTTTTCCAAAAATAATAACTATACATATGCATTTACAACAAATAAAAAAAGATGCAAACAAAAATTAATAAACAAAAATACAAATAAAAATAACAAAATGTCAATAAATTAAAATAAACATAAATACAAATAAATAAACAAAAATGTGAATAAAATAAAAATAATAAGAAGAAATAAACAAAGAAAATATATTTTATTTTTTTTATTTGAGCCTAACAAGGATTTACCTTACTCCTACGTATTTCTATAAAGGAAAATCAAGAATCACGTAGTTTCAATTTAAAAATTGTTTAATGAAATATTTGATATTTTTTATTTTTCAAAATTTTATATTTTTTTAGATTTTATTTTTTGTTTTTGGAAATTTGATGTTTTTTTATTTTAACAAATTTATTTGAAATAAAACAATATTTATTGATTTAAAAAAATAAGAGGGAATAATAATAAAAACAAATTAAATGCCAACTATAATGTTATGATTACAAAAGAAACAATTTGGCACAAATCAATTCAGTTTTCTTATATGAAGTAAGCTAAGCATAACTTCATATTAATTTTGTATTTGGTGAGCACAAAACACTCTACCCCTATTTTCATATTGAGTGAGGCCTAAAAAATTGCACCTCCCCTATTTTCATATTGGGTGAAGCCTAAAAAATTGCTCCTCATTTTATTTGTAATGGGCCAAGCCCGAATATCATGTCTCCCTTTTTTTTCACACTGCACCTCTTTTTTTATTTCCATTCACATTCCACGCAGGATTGGGCCAAGCCCATCAATCAACCTGCACCCCCTTTCCTTTAATATCTTTCGGCCAAGCCTAAGTCGAGGGTTGCACCCCATCCCTTTCTTTTTTACATTCGCATCACACACCTCAAACAGGACTATCAAAGCCCAATTTATTCTTTCACATTCTTTGCCATTCATTCCTTCATGAACCCTAAACAATTTAGGTTTCGAGAAAGTGGCAGCAGTGCCACTTTGCACCATCACACCACCCTATCACTCTTATATGCACTAGAATTCCTTTTAACCCACAATACTGGCACCATCACAAATGTATCGTATACCCGGTCAAATAAACTGCGACCCAAACCTTGAATCTCTTTTTCCAACCCTTTTTTCTTAGATTCAGACCGTCTTCAAATACCCTAAAACGATTTTAGGGCTACAAGCAAAGGAGCTGCAACAACGCCATGGAGGAGGCAGCGCTGTGGTTTGGAGGGCGCCGAGTCGATAATGGTGGAGGTTGGCTCGCGACAGAGGTAGAGTGTGGCTACGCGAATTCAGCGACTTGTGCTCATCTCGCCGATGATAAAGGCTTTCAGGTGGCTTACGGCATAATTGCTTATGAGCGGAGCTGGCGAGTTTGAGCCACGGACGTCACCGACGGTGTGCCCCTAATTGTGTTTTGGCTTTGTGGTCTTTTTTGTACAATCTGATCACCCAATGTCTACTATAATATATATATATATATATATATATATATATATATATATATAGAGAGAGAGAGAGAGAGAGAGAGAACAAACATGATCAAGCCTATATAAAGCTATCACAAGACTTACCTGTTAGAGAGTCTAAAGAAAACTTTAGCTGCAACCCTTCCTTTCTAACTGTTATTTGTGATAAGCACCTTTGAATTATGATTATGATTGTTCCTCAGACCTTGTAATTGTTGAAAATAAGATGGCCAATTGTTGAAAATAAGATGGCCAATGTTCAAGAGGGGGCATGAATTGAACAATTTAAAACTTTTTGAAAACTTAAAAGTTTGAATGAGTATTCTTATCAAACTATGATTGCAATGTAAGACGTACACAAAACAGCAGATTCAAACATATTTCAGCAAACTGTAATTTTAATACTATAGTAGTAAAACAGAAGCAGTAGACAATAATTCTTTTTTATCATAAATGAATTTTGCTAAAGACAATATTATCTCAAACCAAATTGAAACAATTAGCCAATGATTAGTCAAAATAGCAAATAAAGTACTTTTCAAGGTTAACGAAAATGAACAAGCAACTCAGATTATACAAGATATAAGCAACTAAACAAATTCAACAACACTAAAGAGTTCCACTTTATACAGTAATAACAATGGTCAATCAGCAAATACAAGGTTACAGCAGTAATAAACCTGTTCAGAATTTTCTACAACTAAAACAGTATTGCAACAAAGCAAGTTTCTCAATTATAGTTCAAGTTACTGAATTTTGATTACAGATTCAATTTACCAGTATTAAAAAAAATTCAATCTAAAGAATTATCAGAATTAGGAAAAACCAATTTTATAGTACTACACAACAGTGCTTCAAGTTAATTCCAATTTACAGTTCAAGAATGAATCCAATATGCTCAAAGAAACACAAGACAATATGATTGATAATCCAAGTTTGACAATCTTTAGTA
>Ga0099825_1003003_pt1 | contig 22503 bp, 8 predicted proteins | sample SiratroredBW_FD_76838 | JGI IMG/M metagenome (GOLD analysis project Ga0099825, IMG submission 76838) | Root nodule microbial communities of legume samples collected from California, USA - Siratro red BW | ecosystem: Host-associated > Plants > Roots > Nodule | place: USA: California | collected... | reverse complement strand
TAAATATAATAACACTTTTTATTTTTTAAAAAAAATATAATTTTAATTTTATATATTTTTATATATATATATATATATATATATATATATATATATATATATATATATATATATATATATTATAAAAAAGAGTAATAAAATAAATTTCTTTAATTTCTTATCATTTGAAGTCTTCTGAAGATGATTAGATATTCATTAAAGTCAAAATATTTATTGTGTTTAGTAAATTATAAACTTAATACTACATAATATTATCTCAAGTATTTTCTCACTACATTCCCTCAAAGAACCAACAGAACAAAGAAAGGTCAACACATAATTAAATATAAATAAATAAAATTACATAATTATATATAACTTAAAGTAACTTATTAAACTAATATTTTTTTAACAAAGCGTTATTTCCGTTACCTTTATAAGATAAGGTTGAACTTTGAATTTGTTGAAAATAATCATCATAAGTCTTAAATATGGCTGTTATTCAATAATGTAAGCATTAACCATTTATCTTTGTATAATAAATTATCAAATAAATTATCTATCTTAATAATAAATATTTCATCAGTAAAATGGCCTCTTCTGAATTTAAAAAAGAAAATAATTAATGTCTTTCTAAAGGAAGAAAAATTTGGGTTAGGGCCACATATTAACGTGAAACGGCTACAGACAGTGTTTGGTTCTCATCAATTTTTGAACAATTTGTGCACAAACGCTTCCGTTTCATACGTGTTAATTTGTCTTTTTTTCATTCACTGCGCGTCCTCCAACTCATTCTGCTCCTTCAACACTACAAATTCCTAGGTAATCTCTTTACTTTTGCTTCTCAATTTTCTGTTCATCTCGTTCATACAATTGAGTAAGTATTCAATTCCTCAAACATCTTTTTATTTTCAAATGTTAATCTAATTTCATTTCCTTGTTATTCTGCAAGAAAGAACATGCTGAGTCCTTCTATTTTCTCTAGAAGAGTTGACAAGGTATGTGCCCACAAAACTCTTCCTGTGTATTTTCGACATGTTAAATTAAATTGAGTGGTATTTAGCAAATACTTTAATCTCTTTGGTCTACTCATCTTTTTTATATATATCCCCTTTCATACCAAAAAATTGTGTGGGAAAAATGTGTTCTTTTGATAAGGGTATGCTATTTTAGCAGATTTGTTTTCCATGCTAATTAGTTCCTTTTATTAAGAATTTATAGAACACAATTTGTGAACTATAAAAAGAGGAGACTGATGTATGTCCCATCGTTTGTATTATTAATGCAATTGGATTGTTATTTGGCTGAGAAGAAACATGAAATGACAGAATTAACATTTGATTTCTTGGATTTATTTTCACACAAAAATCAACATGAAAGTAGAGAAAAGTATGACAAGTTTTAGTTTTTTAAAACTTGTTCACAACATTTTGTTTCATTGAAATGATCACACTCTTCGAAGAAGTATTTCGATTAAGACCATTAGATTGCTCTGTTGAAAATTAAACTTGAATAAGTTTTTTTTTTTGTTGTCAAAAACTAATTGGTTAATACTTTATGTATATAAATGTAAAAGTATTTTTTTTTCTTATAAGACATTGATTAAAATATATATTAAATACTATACAATTAATTTTTAAAACAGTATGGTGTATGTTTATTAAATATATTACTTTTAATATAAGCTATATGTTAAAAATGGATTATTTAGTAAAAATTAATCATTAAACACACAAATACAAATATCAAAATAGTGATTGCTTTTATTGTTATTTAAAAAATTAACTTACAAAACAAACTTAAAAATATAATTCTTCTTATAAAGCATTAGTCATTGTATTTATTAACATTAATCATAATATTAATTTTTTTTCCACTAAATAAATGTAATATAGCACATGAACCTATACATATATGAAATATATTTAATAAACTCAGTAATTTTTGCAAAATTTAACGAATTAACATATATAAATATATAGAGAGTTTAATTTATATGAACATTTGCTGTGAATCGTTGTACAGTCAATACATTAAAAATTATAATAAATATGAATTTTAAAAAAATTATAGTAAAAGACAAAGAAAATTAATTATCATAAAAATTTATGATAGATGATATTATAAAATTTCTTCGCAAGGTAAATCCTTATACTGTTTTATTTAATGCAATTATTAAATGTGTTATTTAGATAAATGAATTTCTAAATATATAGACTTTTCAATAAACACATAGTAATTTAAAAAAAATTAATGTCTTAACATATTTAAATATATAAAGAGAGTTTAATTTCTATAAACATTCCCTGTGAATATTGTTATACATTCAATAAAATAAACATTAATAATAAATATGACTTTTAAGACAATTGTAGTAAAAGACAAAGAAAATTAATTATCTTAAAAATTTATTCTATATGATATTGTAGAATTTCTTTGTAACGTCAATCCTTACACTACTTTTATATTTATGCAATTACTAAACGTGTTATTTAAATAAACTAATTTCTATATATCAATTAATGTATTTATTTTATATAATATTTAATTTAATTTAGATTACTAATATAATATAGCTATCAAATTCAATAAATATTTGATTTTCAATAAAAATATAAAATTTAATATGAATATTTGTGTAGTAATTATTATAAAAATATGCTTATATGTTCTACGTTGAATTTTTATAGATCTCTTAATTTTATTTCTATTGTATATTAAATTTAATCATAATTAAATTTGACAACATTATTAAATATTTTATTAATTAATTATAATATACTAATTATATTTAATATATTTTTATTCAGCATATGATTTGTCAAATGGATTTATGTATATTAAACATATGATCAATAAAACAGTGGATTTTTCATATTTATAACATTCAAATATATAATTCAATAGCATTATAAAAATCAATTTACTGAATGTTATAACTTTTAGTCTTTTCAAAATTCCCTATCATCAATATTCTTCTATATTTTTATTCTTATTACGGATTAAGAATTATTAAAAGAAATAAATATCAATTTTAGTATTAGAAGAGAGATTAAAAAGTTTCTTTCTTAATATAAATAATTTATATTTAATAAAAACTTGCAATGAGAGAAAATTTGGTGGTTTGATTGATAATTTGAGTTCATCAAGACATTTAGACTCAATTATCTATATTATCTAGTATTAAGTCTTTAATATATATATATGTGGTGTCTATGTTATCTAGTAAATAAGTCTTTAATACATATATGTGACGTGTATGTGTATATATGTATCATTCATATTGAAATGAACGTTGATTTATTTAAAGATTGTAAGTTGATGTAAGTCTTAGAATAGTTTCCATAACTTCTAAGTAGTGTATATCAAAATTTAGCTTTAAATCTAATATTTTCTGAAATATTATACTTATAGTTGTTCCATGTAATCTAATTGTTTTTTTTGGTGTTCGGGTGCAATTAAGTTAAAATATTCTTAAGTCTACTGGTAAAAGGTGAGCACTCTTCGTTAATTTATTCATAATGATCTACATGACATCGTGTTTATATACTATTAGTGTAAATGAATAATAAAGTCTATGGAAATTATATTTCATTTCTACATAGATATATCTAATTATTGTAACATGTTGAGTATTCAACCTTTGCATTCTAACAAGTAAAACAAGATTATATATCTAGCTACATTTGCCTTTGTAACAAAAAAATTCTTGAAGTTCTAATACATTTTAGTCATATTATGATGAAGACTTAACATACTTTTATAAACCTCATCACCAATCATCTCTTTTAACCATCATCAGCAAACACATACCTCAGTATCTCATCCAATCCAATTAAGAAATCCTTAATTTGATCAGTACTTAACAATTTTTTAGTACTTTCTTTCCGATTATGCTAAGAAGATCATTTGTCACAACTAGCATGTTATGAATAATATAATCATCTACTATGATTACCACTAGTAGAAAAAAGACATTTAATCGCGGTTATACAAAGCTTATAACCGCGGCTCTGGAACAGCGATAGACCGAATCACGTTAAAAAGTACTGAAGCTACCACCGCGGTTGAATAACCGCACTGGAAAGTATAACATACCAACGCGGTTGTAACTATAACCGCGGTGGTATGTTTATTTAAAAAAAAAAATAACAGCAGCTATTGGCATAGCTGTAACCCTTCTCCAGCGTCACATGGATCGTCGACTACCATTCCCTATCCATGTCGTTCATCGAGTACCCGCATGGGTCCAAGGTGTAGTTGTGGTGGTAGAGCGCGTTGGAGTGAGTAGGAAGACCTGCCAGGCGTGGGAGGAGGACTTAGAAGGCATGATGGAGGGTTTTCGGAAGCATAAGGTGGGAGGGAGTGTGCCTTCGAAACTTGAGAATGTGAATGTCATTGAAGGGAATGGTGTGAAAGGTAATGGTTTTTATGGTAAGGGAAAGGTGAGGGGAAGGAAGGAAGGTGATATGGATTTATAGGTGTGAGGAGGAAGTAGACTTCATATATGACAACACAACTTGTTCCAACGTCGTAATCAATCATAACAGAGGAAACTAAGAAGCAACAATTAGGGTTACAAAATAACAAAAAAGGAGAACACCAACAGTACAAAAAAACAACGGAAAGAATCTTCTGGCGTCTCCGCAAGCTGCCTCCAGCATCGGTGGCGGAAGCCGTATCCTCAATCTTGGTGGTGATATTGGCCAGTCTTCTTTGAAGCTCGTACAAAGATTCTGAAAAAGAAGCATCTAGAATGAGGAAATAATGAGCATAATTAATTGGTGTATAGTGTGGTTGTTTTCGGTGTACCTGTGGTTCGTAAGGTGTGAGATTTGAGGACGAGCATGAGTAAGGCGAAGGATTCGTCTTCGTAGTTTAGGAGCTTGTGAAGGAAAGGTCTGCGTAAGGCCAAAACATTGGTGGAGTAAACATTATAGTTTCAGGAGAAGCAGAAGCGTTGAACCTGTAAAAATAATTAAAAAAATTTAAGCACCTACCAACGCGGTTCTGGATACAACCGCGGTGGTATCTTTCCTGCAAAATAATTTAAAAATTATTTAGTTGCTTATCATCACGGTTCTGGAAACAACCGCGATGGTATCTCCTACAACGTTAATACGATCGCGGTTGTTGTACTTGTACTTAATTTCAAAAATGTCACCGCATTATTTTTAAATGCGGTTCTCTTTTAACCGCGATGATATCCTGCCGTAGAATGTGTTTTTTCTACTAGTGTACATCTAAACTCATATCTTTAAAAGTTTTCAACAATGCTAGTTTAATTATCATGTCAGATACATGTATTATTTTACGACACAATGCATGAACATCATATTATCCTTCTTGGATGGTAATTCAACTAAAAGTCATTGTCTTTCAAGATCTCCATCCATCTTCTTTATCTTAAGTTCAACTCTTTCTGGTGAACCAATTTTTTCACGATGTTGTGATTACTGAATACATCAAACCTGACACAAATAGTGCCTCTAGGATTTTAAAGTAAACACCATCGCTGCTAAGTCGAGATCGTGGATAGGGTAATTCTTCTCATGCACCTTTAGTTGTCGATAAACATAAGAAGCAACTTTCTTTTCTAGTATCAATACACAACCCAAATCCATTATGACACATCATAATAAAACTCATAAGGTTTACTCAAATACAAAAATTTAACATTGGAGAACCCTTTATAAACCTTCTAATGACTCACCAATTCCACAAAACTCCTAATTTCTGAAATTGTCTTGGAATGTTCCTATTAGGGAACAACCCTAACTTTAGAATGATCAACAAAAATTCTCTCATTTGAGAGAATGTGTCCTAAAAAATACACCTCTAACATCTAAAATTCACACTTGGTTGAGTTAACATACAATTGTTTCTCTTTCAAATTATATAATGTTGTCCTCAAGTGTGTTTCATGATCCTCATGTATACAAGAATATATCATTACGTCATAAAAAAACACCACTACAAATGGATATAGATATGGTCTGAATATCCTATTCATGTGATATATAGTGATAAAGTTAGAGTATTAATCACCCAAAAGTGAGATTTGCACTCATTTATGAAGTATTGAAAGGCCTTATCACTAATCAATATAGGATCTCCAGCATCTCCCCCCTCCTCATGAAACTCGGCTCTAATACCATCTTAAAAAGTGAATTTTAAGCCTAACTCAAACTTACAAAATCGGCTTGTAAGGTGAAGTTTGCATCCACTTATAAACTATTGAAAGATTTTATCTCTAATTGATATGGAATCTCCAATACATACACTAACCATACCAAGTCTTGAAAAATTATCTTTTCCATCTTTAACCTTCACTTTAATATGATGATCTTTATACCTCAAATCAATCTTGGAGAATAGGACTATCCTATGCAACAAATCCAACAAATCATTAATCTTAGCCAACAATATTTATTCTAAGGTTATTCAATTGCCTATAATCAATGCACGATCTTGATTATCCATCTTTCTTCTTTACTAACAACATTGGAACACCCCATAGAGAAATACTTAGTCTAATGAATTGTATGTACAACAAATCTTTAACTCGTTTCTTCAACTTTGCTAACTCTACTAGTGTCATCATTTATGAAGTCATGGATATTGGTCCAACACCCAAACTAGATCAATGAAGAAATATATCTCTGTCAAAGGTGATAACTCAAGAATTTCATTTGGAACACATCCATGAATTCCTTCATAACATGTATATTCCCACTAAACTATCATCACTTACCACCATTTAAGCCAACATCATAAAGTACTTTGCATCGTATTGTACATTTTGGAAAAATTGGTGAGTTGAAACTATACTCCCCATTTAAAGACTAGGAAATATCAATTGTTCTTTTACTACAACTATAAAAATATAATTATAACATATAATCAATACATGAGATAACATCCATGTCCCTCAAAGACATACCAGCAAGATTTATCTTAAACTTGCATCTCTCATCAAACAACTCATATCTAGAACATAACGAAGATGCAATCACCATACTAGATGTTGGGGTAGACACCAATATATCATACTTAAGCTATTTCAAAAGAAGAATCAACACATAATTTAAACACAAAAGAATATGTTACTCTAAAATTATACAACACTCTTAAAAACGAACTAATATAGAACACATGTCTTACACCAAACTATCTCACTATTAAAGCTCAACTCATTTGATATCAAAGACTCTTAAGATAGTATATAGTATGTGTAGGTTATTACATTTTGCAGAACTTTTGTAATAATGATGAACCACTGTCATGAAAAGATAAGTTTTTATTTACAATAATATACAATACATCATTATTACTTACCATAGAATAAATTATGTTAAATTATAAATCATGAATTTAAATAAATATATGTATATTAAATTTAACCTATTTTAAAATTAATCGCTTTTATTAACTTTTAGAAATGATTTTTTCCTTGAAAGTAAATTATTATTTGTAAGAAGTTGAGATAAAACATCCATGGATCAACTTTTTTTAAATTAATAAAGGGATTGTGCTTTTCATATAAAGGTCAAATAAAGAGGTTGTGTTTGAAACCTTCTAGTTGCTGTCAGGAGATTATTATCTTCAGGGGTTTAGACAAAATAATAGTAATATTATTCACAGTATTATATATAGATTAAATTATTTGATAAATGATTTTTACAAGTCCATAATAGAATAATATTAACATTATAAAGAAATAAAAAAAAATACCGTAAATCTTTGAAAAAACTCACATTACTCTCAAAATATTATTTAAAATGAGTTACTTATAGTAAATTATAAATTATAAAAAAAATTCTTAACATATTTTATATATTATAATTATATATTTTTCATATCCAAGTAAACCGTAGATTAAATGGAGTCTGATCTTAACTTATAGATTTCTTTACAGTCATCTATTTTATTTTTTTTTCTGACTTACATGGAACATTTGTTGCATGACATGAGCCTTTGTCATCATATCTATATTGAATCTTTAGAGTTTCAAAGTTTTTTGAGTTTTTCATCATGTGGTTATGCTGTTGCACCAATATCTTCTTACAATCAATTTTGTACGAAGATAGAAAGATAAGTTACTGAATTAAAATAATTTTCTTTCTTAATTCTCTTTAGCATACTTATTCTTTATTTGTAGTTCATATCTGGTTTTACTTACAAAACTATACCATAAAATTTGGCTTGCATTTAATATATGACTAGAAACATTAACTTTAGTATACTTCTTTGTTGGCCAATAATTTTGTTGTCACCATAATATTTATTAATTTTATCAATATTTATCGAAAATCTAAATTGGTGAATAATTTGACAGTAATGTATTAGATCTTTTCATGGACTCACATAGTATATATAGAGAAGTTTTTTATTGTCATGGCCATGAAAGGAAATTCAAAAGACTACAAAGCGAACTTGAACTCATTTATATACATTAAAACGTAATGTCATAGATTTCAGACAGTAAAATCTCAACATTTATGCAGGAAGGTTACTTTGTTTATAAGGTGAAGAAAATAATAACATTAACAAGATGATCAAAGGATAAATAATGATGAAATGAACAGTGGTTTCCTTTTGTAGTACAAAACTTATTTGACATGATTTACTTTGTAGGATGAACGAGAACGCAGAATCTACAAACCAAGGTGGCTTGAGGCTTTTCTGAGAAAAACTTTCTTTGACCCCTGCTCAGCTCATCCCTTCCGTAGGAATGAGTTAAATAAGTACTGTATACACTGCAATTTGTCAGTTTGCCAATATTGTGTGGCTTCAGGTCCTCATCGCCATCACAAAATACTGAAAATCTACCGACATGTTTACAAGGATGTTGTCTCTCTTGCAACTATGGAGAAGTATATTGACAGCTCACAGATTCAGGTATGTTTCATTTCTTGTTTGAACTTCTAACTATAACTTGTTAGTATTTTGTTTCATGGTTTTACCTCATTTTTTTCACTTTTGTGTACATATGTTAACTAAAGCAAAGTTAGTTCAGTTGGCAACAATCATAAAGTATGTGTTTAAATCACATATACAAATATTCTAATTGAATAATTTGTACTATTTATTGCATTCTTCACTGTTACCTAGCCTATCATCAGTTTACTTCTAATGACATTATATTTCTCCTTTTTCTCAATCTCAACAAGTTTAAAAAGTGGATTTATAAAATTTATATCCTTAAAAGAATTCTATAACCTATATGTGGATTTGGTTCCTTTCTGTTTGCAGCCCTACAAATGCAACAAGCGACTGGTTATTTCACTGAATCCTCTACCTCATTCTGGTTCAACAGCAAACAATGAGGCATCATGCAATACTTGCAACAGAAAATTGACTGAACCTGATTTGTATCGCTATTGCTCCATTTCTTGCAAGGTGATGATGATAATTTGGCAATCACAACCATTAGTTGTTCTTCATATTGATTAAAGTGAACTTCATAATTTTAGGGTTTTACATGGTTTACATTTAAACTTGCAGGTTAGGGCTGTTTTGACTAAGCCTGATGATTCAGCTCCTCCTTTCATTTCCATCCATGCTCCTCGTCCTCCCCCTCCTCCGCCGGAAAAGCAAGAGGAAACTTCTGAACCTCAGAAGCCACAGAAGAGGAAAAGAAAGGGAATACCCCAGAGAGCTCCCTTCTTCTGAGAGTCTCAAGTATGTCACATGTCCTTAATCTGGATATGAAAGACTAGAAATAAATAATATCTTGGAGTTTATTGACCAAGACATTGAACTTATTACTCATATACTGTGTTTCAATTCTTAAATGTTATGGATATTGGTATTTTGTGGATTGAACTTTGATATTATCAAATTGCACTATATCATGTTTTATTGTTGATCTTTTATTGGTAGTTTTCTTTTGCCTGAAAAGAGGATTTGTGATTGAATTTGAAACAGAAAGAAATCTTTTAGCATTTAAGACACGAACACCATGCATATATAGTAGTTCTAGTTCATGTGGAGAATATAAGAAGCATTTGGTCACAGAAGTATAAGAGGACGATTAGATATATTTGTTGAGTAGTGAGAATTGTGTTAAAGCAAAGAAGACTCAAGAATTGATTCGTTTTCTCTAAAATTATGTGCCTTTGAAAATTTTCTTTTACTTTAAAATGATATTTTGGATGATATTTTGTTTTTAGAAAAAGAATTCCAAAGAGACGATTTATATAGGTTTTTGAAACTGCTTAGTTTTACTAATTAATATTATTAAGTATTATTAATGATTAATCTCGGTCAAATATTCAAATTTTGTTCACTTGTTTTTCCAACTAACTTCTTTAAATATTCTTTAAATAGAAGTCAATTCAGACTTTTATATTCTCCTAGATTAAATTAAGAAGGTACTACGAAATAGAGAGTATTAGAATAGATTTTGAAGGTTAAACTCAAACTTTTAAGGAAAAACAAAAGTCAAAGAAAAATATGATACTTCTTGATTATTAAACTTTGAGAAGTGGTTGTTGAGGGTTTTTTTTAGGATATATCATCTAAGTTTTGATGAAGATATAAAATATCATCACATTACTATCATTTAGTACACTTTATTAGTGGGTTTCTTTTGATAATTATAATGCATTAATTAAATATCATTTAACACACTTTATTAATTAGTTTCTTTGATGACAGAACATATTTATCTTGTTATGAAGATTGTTTCTAACTTTGCATAATAAATTGCTTGTACTTTATCATTCTTGGCTTAGAGCATCTTATTTACTTTTAAAAACATAAAAAATATTGCGAATTGTAACAAAAAGAATAATATTACATAGCACATCATAATCATGCTTTAATTTTTAATTGAGACGGTATATCATCTGAGTTTAGTCTGTATATCATTTGAATTCAGATTATGCGCATCTTTGAAATTAAGCCTTCAAATAATACTTTACTTTAAGTTCTTATTGAAAAATAAGGATTTCAACTTTTTTTTTTTTGTCTAATGAAATATTTGTTGGCATACAAAATGTAAGGATTTACTCCTTTAAATGAACTCGTGCCTCTTCCACGACATGTTTTTCACATTACCAATATTCACTATAATAACTACCAAATTCAAAATTAATATAAAACAATTACCACATACCTTCTTAAAACAACTGGAAGCTTCTAATTCAAAACCTAAACTATTATTATTGGAGTGTGTTTTGCTTCTGATTTAGTTGAATCACAATAATTTTAGTGATCTATAATTTTATGAAGGTGATCCTAAACCAAAATATGCTTTCTCATCATTCATTTTGGTCATAATGTCCAAATCATAGTCGATATATGTATGCCATTTTTGGCATTGAATTAAAACAATTCTTTCAAATGCCTATGAGATCTATTTATTAGATATAAAGAGTCTATATGGCAAAAAAACATGTTTTCCTTTCTACACTATAGTTTTTCCTACAATTGTGTCTTTTTGTTTTGTAATATTTCTTTATAAAAATCAAATCCTCTTGATACACCTTGTGTAATTTGAACATAAGTCATCATAATCATTATTACTCATCTCAAGGTAAAACCAAGAGGATTTATTCTTGTTTTCTTATTTAAATGCTTAAGGCTTATAATGAGTAGCCACATTATTGAATATAAAATAAGTTCAATACCATGCCAACTTTCATTACAAAAAAGGTTGAAATAAACTTTAACCGCTAAACTAGAGAAGCAATCATCCATGCCCATCACATTGAGATATTAATGCGCTCATCTTACCTTTTTTCATGTAGGACTTTATGATGTCAATAATCAATTTTTTTTTTTTGTTAATGGTGTTATTTTTCAATCATTAATTCAAGTAAAATATTTTCAAAGCACTTTAGATTGTTGATCCAAACCAAACGAAAAACCTATTTGTGTGGGCTTTTGTAGGTAAAGCGCAAATTTAGACATGAACAAATCTAATTAAGAACTTCCGAATTTAATTAGATACATATTAAATCATATTACCCTAAACCATTTTCACAACTCTTGCTTTATTCATCACAGTTAACCACTTCGCCATACATACACACACACGTGAAAGTTTATAACAGCTCATCCACCATACTCGATAGATCACGCCGATTACAAATGAAGCAAATTAAAGGAAAATAAAGTAAGGATAAGAAATGGATCCATTAATTTATCATCTATGTAATATTTATTTACATTATAATATAAGTACAATAATATTTAATAGTTTAGAGAAGTTGAAAAATTGATCAGTATCTTTTTATGAGAAATTATCAGTATTGTCATCAACCAATCCATTATAAAATCCACTTTAATATCTTATTTAATACACATACAAGATATCCAAACCAAACTTTTACAACACAAGTACTATTCCTTCCACTCATTATTTTTCCTATTGAAAGTGTCAAATGGCCAAGGGGGAAAACAAAACGTTATTTCAAAAGGGACATTAAAACACCTCCTTAACAAAAAGAAGTGTGAAAAAGAAATTAAGACGAAGATATATGAACAAATGCAATGAGAACAGATACAAGTATTTTCTATTTCCAAGCCACCAATGATACAATATTTTTTCCTTATTGTTGGTTCCTTCCACTTAGGCATTGTTTTTCTTTCACTTGAAAGTATAAAATCACCAAGGAATAAAAAAACAAAGGGAACTATTCTTTGAGATCACCTACGTAAAACCAACGTCTCACATGGGACGAAGAGGTGTGAGAAAAAAAATAAGACCAAAATATATGAACAAATGAAATGAGAACAGAAAAAAAAAATGAGTATATTCTAATTCTAAGCAACTGATGTTACAACAGTATTTAATCACGCATTTAGCATCCATAGTCATATTCTAGCATCAGAGAAGGGTCTGCTGAAATGAGAAAAGAATCAGGAGAATCCGAATAAAAGGATGATTCGGTCCTGGAGGGTACTAGTGAATCACAGCAACCAGTGCAGACAAAAAGTGGTGGCACTGTCTCAGAATCATCTATGCCACAGCAGCGAGTATGCTGCCACACTTCACAAATGTCACAAGCCACCATTCTCTCCCCATCATCATCTTGAGCTCCACACTCACATCTCACCTTCCAGTTGTCAGATCCACCCTGATACTTCAAATTGGTGCACAAATCAATGGCAATTCCCCTCACACAAAGTTCTACACCAGATTGGATTAGTCCAAACAGCACTTCCTCATCACTCACTCCCATAAGTTGTTTAATGTCAGTCACTATAAGCCTTTCTGCAATGCAGTAAGTGTCCCTAAGAGCAGCCTCAGCAGCCCTCTTCAAGTCTCCAACCGTTGCATGCAGTGGAACCACCACAACCTCACCACATGGTAGACCTTTCAACTCATATTTTTTGTCCACAAAATTTGGTTGCAGGCGGCAAATGAATGTCAATGACTGCTCCTCTACTTCATCCCTCTCTGTCCACTCTTTTACAAAGTATCTGCTGTCTAGAATTGTCTGAATGGCCAAGTCCACTGTTTCTGAATCAGGGTAGCATAATAGCACATTCTTGTACAAAAACAGTACATCGCAGTAGACATCGTTACCAGGCACCCAAGATGACTCTACTACTTGTTGATCAACATAAGCCATCCCCTCAGTCTCCACGTCAGGGGCTTTGTACCCCTTGCCAAGATCGTGAATAGTGTACTCTAGAATTCTAGTCGATGGATTCACCATGCGACGAACAACATAGTTTCCAACAATGACATTGTTGAGTGATTTAAGTACATAATCAAGTAAACCTGTATCACCAATGTGGAGCCTAGCTGCATCTCTCACATCTTGCCTTGCCATCCCACCTGTGCCTGGTTTCATAGCCTTGTTCTCTTTCAGTGCGTCCACAATCACTTGAGCGGCAAACTCTAGCCTCCTTGTGGGCCACCTACTATCCATGTTAGTCACTGCATTGCTGAACTTCTTATACCTCACAGATTTCTCCTTAATAGAACTTGATCTGGTTGGAAGTGTGTGTTTGGTTGAATTTCTTGAGATTAATGCTGAACATGTAGAATCAGCAGCAGCAGCAGCAGAAAAGGTGACTGTTATCTTAGGTGCAGGAGCACGAGAAGACTTTACAGTGAGCATAAACCTTAGAAGATCCCTGAGTGATAGAATATGAGTCTCACTCATATCTCTATAGCACCGAATCATTTGTTTGATTTCTTTGTTGTACTTTGTCTTATTCAAATCTTTTGCAATCGTATCTAACTCCAAGGAGCCAAGCGTTGTCATTGCTTCATTGTAGTCTGTTTCTGTCACTCCAAAGCTTCCACGGCAAAATCTATAACCCCACCTGCCAAACCAGGAGTGTCCATAGGCGACTCCATGAAGTAAGCGAAGGTCCATTGACCTCTTACACGAAACATCTTCAACTGCAACTTTCCTGCCATATAAAGCAAGTATCATAATAAACATCGACCCTTGAATGCTCAATAAATTAATTTAACACAATGAGAATGAAGATGAATATTGAGTTGGGATTTTCTTTACCTTACTCGGAGGTTGGTGCATACCCTATCCCATAGATCCATAATCTCTCTGCCACTGAGAACCTTGGAGCCTCCTTCAATGCCATTTACACAGAGCAGATGGCCATAACCATTGCAATGAATCACCCCATGCAACAGATGCCTCTGATTATCTATAGAATCTTCATCTAATGGCTTGTGCCACCCACTGTCCATCGGTATTATAAAATGATACCTTCTCTTTGATACAAAATGGCTACTCCAACCTATCAATTATTAACCAAACAGGGTATTGATATCAGCCTCAGTAGTAGCCAATTTCAGTTTCTAGAACCTACTCAGAAATCGTTCCTCCAACCAACAGTATTTATAATAAATGAATCATCACTTTTGGAAAACTAGTCGTGAAAAAAAATTTCTCTTTTCATTTCTAATGACAAAAATGTCATTTTTTTTCACTTCGTCTCTGTTTTCAAAAGTCTGTATACCAATCAATAATCAGAAATCAATGAAAAGTTTTTCTTTACCTTCACAAAATTTTGAAATTAAAAAAGCATAATTTTTGTAATTCAAAATGTAAATTAGAAGTTAAAGTGAACATTTTCTCAAACCAAGTAAATCACTAATGTATCCCTCTCAATGGTCATGAGCTAAGTCTACCCTACGATAGAAAAATCCAAAATTGGAAACAACCCTCACGATCACCAATATCAAAACCGCAACAGATAACTCAATCACGACATGAACAAATCACAAAGCACGAAAAAAAAGAAACCCTTTTCAGGAACAGAACGCAATCATAGCCATTTCAGAAAAGAGCTCAAAAACCCAAACTTGAGCCAACCCCATTTCAAGAAACAGAAGTCAGAGGAAACCCAAGAAATCGAAATCGAAAACGAACCTACGCAGCGGCAATGATCGCAGAAGGGGTGCGAAGAGTGGTAGACGTGCTCTTCGACGGTGTAAAGAGGAGCCATTACGTTGGACTTATCATGGATGAGAAGGGTACACCAAAGGGGGTTCCCGGAGACACTATAATCTTCGGGTTCTCCAGCTTCTTGAAGGAAAACCCGAACGTTATCGCGGAAAGTACCAAGAGGTACAATTGGAATACCAGGGTCACCGAACGAGTTAAACCTGAAAAATTTTGGCCACCGTTTTCGCTTCTTGCAGGCTTCGATGAGAGCGAAGGACATTGTGGATTATGGTGAATTTGGGAAAGTGGTTTCGGCTTCGATTACGATCACTCTCGCATCGTGATTTGGCGCGACGAACAGAGCTCAGTGCAAAGCAGAGAAGAGAGCTTTAACTCGCCAAACTAATTCCGTTATAAAGTGTTGGCGCCTTGAAAATGTTGAATTGCTTCTCGGGGATATATTTGTCATTTCGAGTGGAAAGTTTAAGCTTGGTGGAGGAACTATGGGAAGCGTTGATGATGTATCATCCACGGTCAGAATCTGCGCAGCCAGTAGAGAAACAAAGTAGAGTCCGTGGTCAAAATTTATCTAATAAAAAAAAAGATTTGATCACGTTTTCATTTTTTTTTTAAAATTTAAGTTAAATATGGTTTGTATTTTCAAATTTTAAAGGCTCACTTTAATCTCTTAAACCAAAAGGAAAATACTTTTACTATACAAATATACTGTTTAAAGATTAAAATTTAATATTTCACTCGCAAGCTTTTTTATTTTTTTAAATATGATACACTAATATGCCAATGACTTTCCATATTAGCAATTTCATAACTGATGAAAATATTATTAATTATAATAAAATGGAACTAGGAAAAGAAATAAAAGTAAGGTATCTCTTATTGATAAGAGGGGCACATCCTAAAAAGATTAGAGAAATAAAAATTAGAGATAGAGAGCTAAAGAAGACTATAAAAGTTAATGAAGATATTAACCATAAATACTAGGGGAGTTCGGAAATGCAATTAAATGGAGATATTTAAAGGAAGTAATAACTAGAAAGAGAGATGTAGAAAGAGAGATGAGATGATTTGCATATGGGAAGCAAAATTAAAAAGTATTACAAAATAAAAATAAAAGTGATATTAACTTTGGGGTGATAATAATGTAGATAGTCTACATAATGAAATATATAAAGTTGGAGTGATACTTGCATAAGAATAATTTTGAGTGTAAAAAAGGAACAATTTCACAATGGGTTTATGGTGTGAAAAGAAAAATATATCATTAGCGTTGTAGTCAACATTTATTCATCATATCGTATTAAAGAGAATTTAATAATGTCAAAGGAATTAGTGGTTATATGATTCTATAAGTTGAGACTTCACCTATTATATGATGGATATATTGGGATTCTGCAGAGAGTGAATTTAGTGGATTAAATAGTGTGTAAAATCACCTACTATCTTAGTTTTGGTAAACAAAAGTTCTATTATAGGATTTAAACCAACTAGAGAGTTAAGACAGAGGATCTTATGACACTATTTTTATTCCTAATAGTGGTAAAAGGCCTATTTGAGATGGTGAACTAGGTTGTTAGAAAAAACTTGTATTCGGGATCGAAGATGGAAAAAATAACTTATATATTATTTTGTTATAATTTGCTAATGACACAATATTTGTATGTGAAACTTCTATCCAAAATTTTCTGACATAAAAAAATATGTTTAGATGCTTTGAATATACATTAAAGTGAATTTTCATAAGAGTATGACAGGAGTATTGGAGATTTATAATAGTTTTAGAGGTTTAAAAAAGACATGAATGTTTTTTTTTCTTTTTTATAGTGCTCCATGTTAAATTTTGCTATTATATAGAGGTTGATAATAGTAATCGCATGCATGGATTATTTTCATTTACATAGTTGAATAAACTTTGCATAATGTGTATTAGTCATGTTTATTTAACATTGTGCATCCTGAAGTAGATGAGATTTTGATTGTGATGTGAAACAAAGCATAACAAAGAGTCATATCATAGCATATGAATCATAATTAATTATGCTCATAAAGACATATATAATCCACTATATGTCCACAAATAATGGATTATCACTCTTTGTTATGCGTTCCAAAATGGAATTTGAGGCATGGTTATGATTCCATTTTTTTTATCATAATGTGTTGACTAAAAATGTGTTTAATTAGGAATTACAAATTTAAAATAGATTTTAATAGTTTAAATTATCATTTAATACTTTTTGAAATAGGACTTAACATGTTAATGTATACATTTAATATATTTGAAATATAAATTATAAATTTAAAATAGACTTTAATAAATTTAAATAACGTGTAATACTTAAAATTAGGAATTAATATTTTTGAAGTATGGAATTACTTTTAAGGAGAATGTAATAAGGTGAATTAGGGTTTAAAATGTGAAAGTATGATTTTATAAATGAACAAAATTTTGAGGTAGGATTTAATAATAGGAACAATATTTGAAAAAAAAATGATATTGTCGTGTTATATTTGTTTTAATGTATTAACACTAAAGATATGAATTAATTTATTTTTGATTTTTTTTTATTTTTTAAGTAATTTTATATACAGAATTAAATACTTGTAGATCAAGCTTTGATTATAAGTAAGGAAAACATTTTGTTTGTATTAGGAAATTTTAAGTATTTTTCTTGAAATTTATTTTCTATTTGATGTGAGGATGAATTTGAAAAAGTAGAAAAGAGTATATTTGAGGTAAAAGTGAATGGAAAGTATATCTATTTGGATTAAGGAAAAGTTAATAAGAAATGAAGGAAAAAATTACGAAATTTTGTGAGTGAAGTGATGTGTATAATTAATAAAATAAATTTTTTAATAGATTTAAATAAAATTAAATATAAATTTATAGTTAATATTTATTATATTTTTTTATTAATATTTTATCATTATTATTTCTAAATTTATTAAATTTATTTATTTATCTATTTAACATAAAACATATAAGAACAAAATATTAAATTTATTTTACTTTATTAATTATTTTAATATTCTTTTTATTATAAATTTAATATTATATATATATTATTTATTGATTATTTTAAAATATTATAAATTTAATTATTATTATTATTATTATATTTTTTAATAATAATCTATTAAAATATTAATTATAAATTAAATATTCAAACTTTCTTCGCTCTTTCTTTGTTACGTGGAAGATAAAGGTTTAAAGGAAAATTTTTCTTGTTTTTCAGCTTTTAAGTATAGTTTTTCTAACTTTTTTTTCCTAACTTTCTGTCATATAAAACAAAACGCACCCTTAATTATTTTACTAACTCCATTGTCCATTGAAATTTTTTTTTACTTTTGGATGTCTTGTTGAAACTATTATCCTCAATGGTGGTCTTCCTAAAAGGTTGGTACTCATTCCTTGTCTTTGTAGGATGTTCTAGGTCTAGGTTTTGTATGTTTATGTACCTCTCCTTGTTTTCATAAAAATTCGATTACAATTTCTTATAAGGATTTTAATTTATCTTAAGGAATTTTAAGGCCTCCAAATGTTTCCGTGAGTTTCTTAAAGTATCTTTGGATGGACTTTTCAACATTATTATTAGTTATATTACTAAATGATTATTTTTATGTGGTATTACTCTTTCTCTATCTTTCCTTTTTTTATAAATGTTATTGTTGATTTTATACTAACTTCCAATTAGATCAATTTTTTTTCATTTAAGTCATGTCAGGATGGCACAATTCATTTCAAAACACATGATATTGAAGTTTTGTCAGGATGACACAACTTCAATTCAAAATACATTACAATATTGCCATGTAGGATGACAAGACTTAGTATAATGTGTTTTGAACTAAAATCGTATCATCCTGCACAATTTTAATTAATATGATTTGAACTACTGAATTCGTAATTAATATGATTTGAACTACAGAATTCGTGTCAGACCAACATGACTTTTTCAAGCTAACACTTATCCATTTATAAAATAAAAAAAAATTGTCTAATTTGAATATTATAATGCAAAATTGCACTAACATGAGAAAAAACTGGAGGTATTACCTTCTTCTTAACGTCAAAAACTAAATAATGATTCAAAACTCTACCTTAAGAAAATTATATATCACAACTTAAAATAGTTAATAGTGATGTTTGTGTAGAAGTACTTCATGCAAAATCTGAGTTGGAGTAATAAGCGAGATCATCGAATTCTATTAACTAGATGATGCATCTATCCATCATTGTTCGCCAATATTTTAAAAGCTATAATTAGAAATTTCCTCTATCATCCAAAGCATTACGGATTCTATATGTAAGCATCTTTTTATATAGAGATGCTTAGATGCCTCTATATACGAAGATGGTAGATACTACTTGTGGAAAACCATATAATTTAAAACCCTCAAGTAATGTCTTAACATAATACAAGATTGGTAAATAATAATGACACTACAAAATAAGAGTTATCTGAAGACATGGACACTTGATTCCTTGCAGTCTTTTAAATCAGTATGTTTGTTTTCCATCTCATTCGAAAATTAGATGTTGATTTTCCTGATAAATAGATATGATTGCGAGCGCCAAGATCACAACCAAGTTTTCAATATTTTCATGCAAGCAGGCACATACCTACTCCTTCTGCTACGTGCATCTCTCCTCATTTTTCTTCCATTTGTATAATAGAAATCATCACACTCCCAGACGTTACAGATTCGTAGTGAGATTTGGGAGAAAGTAAAGAAGGAGATCAACCCATAAGCTACCAACTTCTATGATTAATGTTGACGGTTACACTGCACAAAATACGTTTAACTAGAAAAGATAAAGATGTAGAAGCACTTGCGTCAAGCTTTAGTAAGAGACTGTGATTGCTGTGATTGAGTGGTGGATTCACTGAATTGTCTTATAATTATGATGATTCCACAGCTACAATATTTCACAATGATGAGGTACCTATATTTTATTTTACAAGTCTACTTATGTCCACGGTAATATATTTGAATTCATCCCAAGCCTATAACACTTCTGAGCTAAGTCATTGATTGTCTTTTTCACTATCGTTTCAGTTTGAGCTTCCTCAAGCTTGATTTTCTGATGGAATTGATCTCCAGGTTCTAGCATTGGCTTATGATTTCCACATACCTTTTTTTTACGTAATCTTTATATTATAATTTTAATATTTATTTTCTTAATAATGGCTTCCTTGTAAATCTGCTTCCATTTGTTCTTTATTTCGATGGAATAGTCTATGGATCAAATATCCTAGATTAATCAATATGTTAATTTCATTGACGGTGCTTAAGAAATCCTTAATCAATAATAATCAATGCTTGTCAGGTTGCATATATAAACTGAAACATTTTCTATTATTGTAGCTCTGAAACTGTGAATTACAAAAAGCTTTCAGCATCTCCGTATGTCTGAAATCTGAAACTTGCTTAAAAAATGAATTTGGAAACTTCAATTGAGTGTTAGAGATACAATTTGTATCTTCCGTATGAGACTGTGTGTCTTTGTACAAGAGTATAATAATATCCTGTTTCTACAGTATGACCTATACAAAAATGGAATTCGAAACTATCAATCAAAAGGGTTTCTTCAAGTGCTTGAAATCCAAGGAGGAGTCAACACACTCAGCTTTGCTCCTGCAACCATTCAATAACTTCAACAACTCCGTAGCCTTCTCTTTGGTGCCCTCAGCACAACCCACTTGCAACAAAACAAGGAGTTTATGAAACACCCCAATTTGAAGAGCCTCAATCAACACCTCTTCTTCTGTCTTGTAACAAACCTTCCAAAGAACCGAAACAGCAAAGCTGGAACTCAACTCAGACACCCTCAACAGCTTCTTGATCACAACAGGCAAAGTCAAAGCATTACTTTTAGCCAACTCCACCCCTTGTTTGCTATCACAAAGACAGTCCAACACCCCCAAAGCCTTCTCACACACCCCTTTCTCCGCATCAACAAGAAGCTCCAACAGGAGCGAAACCAAACCCAACTCCACGAATCTCCCGCAAGCCACGCCTCTATTACTCCCTGATGAATTAACCAACTTGAAAATCGTTGAAAGACATGCCTTGGAGGAAGCACTCCCAACGGGCTCCTTTACCATGTTAACCAAAGCTTCAAAAACACCTTCACATTTCAACAACGCCTCAACACGCATTTCCTTAAGCAACAAAGCAGCGTTTTGCCTTGTCGCCAATTGTTTACCATTCATGAACCAAACCATGCAACCAATAGAACTCACTGACCCCAACACGGATCTACCATCTTCAGAAAGAGGACGCATCCATGTCAACGCCCCCAGAATCTCATCCAAAACAACCACGTTCTTTTCAACCACTCCACGTGAGAAAATGTTAAATGCATTAGCTAGTGCTAGAGCAGCACCGTTGACCACTATGCACCTCTTGTTCCTCTCACTCTCCTTCCCCCACGCCTTAATCTTCCTCACCAACTCCACACACTTGTTCTCGTCCCCGTGTTGCGCCGCCGACAGGATCTTCGTACACGTGTCAATAACCTCGTACGGGGTCACCGGGATCCGAGGAGTCGGGATCCGTTCGATCCCGTAGGAACGGTGCTCCACGCACCAATCCTGAATCATCCTCCGAATGGAATGGTTCGGGATCATCTCGAAGCTGGTCAACTCCATCTTCGTGACCGGGCACGTGCGGTTCCCGGACTCGATCCACTTCTCGATGCTATCTCTGTCGTAGGTTATCCCCGTGGACACCGTCACAGGGTCTTTCATCATCTCCAAGGTTACCGGGCACCGGAAGTGGGTGGGGATCGCAATCTCTATCTCCAAATCGCCACCGGAACTCAACTCTTTCCCCTTCCGAGCACGCCGGAACACTCTCCCTCTGGTCCATGACAAAACCATTTTCCTTCAACGATAAAAATTTACGATTTTTTGTATGTACGTTTACTGGGTAGATCTAATTAAAAGGATTGTATATGTGTGAATGTGATGGGAAAAGAAGCTGTGCAAGTTGGGTATATATAGGCACGGGTCAAAGATAAGACCGTGAGAGAGGAATAGTTCAACGAGAATGCGTCAAATAAAGAAAAATAATAAGAGAGTGGTTTTTTTTTTTTTTTTTTTTTTTTTTTTTTTTTGGG
>Ga0099825_1003001_pt1 | contig 22516 bp, 11 predicted proteins | sample SiratroredBW_FD_76838 | JGI IMG/M metagenome (GOLD analysis project Ga0099825, IMG submission 76838) | Root nodule microbial communities of legume samples collected from California, USA - Siratro red BW | ecosystem: Host-associated > Plants > Roots > Nodule | place: USA: California | collected... | reverse complement strand
GAGGTGCTTTCACGAATTATGATGTGTGGGTGACACCGTACAACAAATCTGAGAAATGGGCAGCAGGGTCATATGTTGATCGTAGTCGAGGTGATGATACTTTGGCTGTTTGGAGTCAGAGGTTTGTCATTTTGTTCTAAATAATTTTAATTTAAAATTTTGGTACGATAAATGATTCATGTTTGGTGTGGTGAATTAATGTGCAGGAATAGGAAGATTGAGAAGGAGGACATAGTGGTGTGGTACACTATGGGATTTCATCACGTTCCTTGCCAAGAAGATTTTCCAGTTATGCCAACTTTGAGCCGTGGCTTTGAGCTAAGACCAACCAATTTCTTCGAGAGCAATCCGGTCCTCAAAACAACATAATCCCTCCCTCCTCACTTCCCTAGCTGCCCTTCTCAACAATACCTCCTAAGTATTTTACTCAAATCACTAAATAAAAGTTGAAGGATTCATGTATTCTAGTATACACTAATAATCCAAACATTTCTACTTTGTTTTTTTAAATTACAGATTATCGCGTATGATAAATTTATTATGTTTCATAATAATTATATTCTACTGCTTCATAAAACTCTAAAAAAAATGTTGCTGTTTTTTTAAGTCCATTTGGTTTACTTTCTAAAGTGTATGGTATAATTGTTTTCAAATGAGTATCAACAAGTGGTTTATTTTAAGTTGAATTCAACTTAATTATCGTAATATATATATATATATATATATATATATATATATATATATATATATAACAAAAATAAATCCGTTTAGGAAAGTAGGATGTCATAATATAATAAAAGAAGAATAATATTTATTTAATGGGAAAATGACAATAAACACATATCTCCTAATTTGAATTAAAGTTTATTCAATAACATGCTTGCTTGTTACAATATTAAAAGAACAATAACTATTTAATCTTTTTTACACAATATTTGATCTTATTTTTCTTTAGGAGTAATGCATGGGTATTAGTTTGGTTAATCAGCTGAAGATGCTTCTATTAATTCATAAGTGTATTCAAAGCAATGGACTGCTTTCGAAAAAGTTAGCTGGCCTCAGCTCAAATCCACCATGAATTGCTGGCATTGCTGCAAAATCTTCCTGATAAGGAACATGATGGATCCCAATTGTATGCCACAGCACTATGTCTGTATTTTCAATCTCTCTGTTCCTGTATCCATCATCATCAACAAGCTCAAATTAAAATTTATAAGGTAGACCTTTTCCTCTTATATTAAAGTACAATTAATTTAAACAACTACAATTCATAAATAAATAAAATTTACCTTTGGCTCCAAACGGCTAAGCCATCATCTCCGCGACTCCTATCAGCATAGAACCCTCCAGCCCATCTCTCTGAGCGGTTATAGCGAGTGACCCACAAGTCATACTTGGTATAAGATGCTCTTATTTGAGGGTAATCGTCATCAGATAAAAGAGAAGTAACTGGCTGTGCACTGAACAGCCGGTAACCCACTTCATTCCCTAGCTTTGTCTTTTTGTTTGGGTTTACTATTAACAATTCAGCTGGCTGCAAGCCGAGCCGAATTCTACCCTCGGCTTCCCTCTTGGCAGTTTCTCTAACAACTGTCCAGTAACTCTTCCTTGGTGTTCCAAACCCAGTTGCTCTTGCCCTTTGCAACTTAGCATTGATGAAAGAGTTGCTGTTATCATCAATGTCAAGGTCTAGATAGTAGGTTATGTGGTGATCATGATAGTTAGCTATAGTGTTTTCTGCCACCAATGTTCCAAACACCCTTTCTTTTATCTCACTTTTCTCTCTATAGGCCACTGCTTTCATCTCCATTATCCCTGTCAGATCCACCTATCATTGCAACACATACACATTAAACTCTTTCAACCAGATCATGAATCTAGTCCCAAAATTGGCAGAAGAATCTTACCCCGACTTTTATACTGCCACTTCGTAAGAATTCCCAGTCAAGAACATAATCGTAGTTACCCACAGTAGCAACCATTCTCACTACCAAACTAATTTCAGCTTCTCCATTTCTTATCTTCACAAAAGCAAAACAAAGTGAGTTCACATCAAACAGTAGAAATTCCAAAAAATTTCAACAAATCTTCTAACAAGTTACCAGTTTTTGGGGGTTGTTGATTTCCATGTGCCTCCAAGCCACATTGCCAGAATTCCTCTCAAAAATGCAAATAGCCCGGGGAACCTGTTGCACCTCTCCGCTATGCCCTGTCATGTAGCCATCCATGTACACTGCGTTGCTCCGGCAATCTACCATCGGTTGCAAGGTATCAGCTGCACGTCCAAGGCCAAATTCCCCAGCATCCATGAAAGTCCTGAAATACCATTCCTCGGTAGGATCCATGTAAGGAACAAACGTCTCAGATACATGGCCCCTATATAGCACTCTTCTATACTTGTTTCTTTTGGCATCAAAGACAGAAGCGGTTGATATGATCATTCCCGCCCGAGCATTGAACCCAACATGAAAAACCCAATTACCCCATTTGACCTCATGGCCCTCCACGGTGAACCCGATATCTGACACGTTACATGAAGCAGATGTTTTGCTGTTGCTGCTTAAAGATTGAAAATCTGTGCCTTCAGCTTTAGGCAAAGGGGCAATGTACCTGTCCTTGTACACAGTAATCTGCATTGAATCAACATCAACAAGCACTGTGATTCCCTCAATAGGCCTTGCCCACACATTAACCGATCCTCCCCTATAGAAACATGACACTTTGAGGGCTCTCCTTGTGGTTTGTTCTCCAAACCAACCTACGGTAAATGGTACACAGGAAACTTCAGACAAATTCAAGCCCCTTTTGGTTATGGAGTCTTTGAATTTGGAGTACGTAAGAGGCAATTTGCTGGCTTGGAAGAGCTCGTTGAATGTGAAAGGAGGGTATCCATGACCAGTGTAGATTTTATCCGATACAATGGACCTTTTGGTTAAGTCCACTACAAGCTCGTGTGTCTCACCCTTGGCTCGAACAACTACCTTGGCTTGGCGAGGAATGATAGATGTGTCTTTTGTATTTGAAGATAACCAGTCTAGGACATGTTTTTTGTCTGGTTCTTCCACATCCACGAAATGGTAGGTGAGGTTAGGAATAGCACCAAGGTAAGACCCTTGAACTATGTCCCTTGTTTTGTTGATTTCAGCAGGGGAGAGAGGGTCTAAAGGGTGAGGCAAACTATTAATGGAGTTGAACCTCAGAAAAAGGACTACAATGAGACATTGAACAATCATGGGAACTGTTTTATCCAACCTTGATCTCATCATCTTGTCCACAACACTGTTCGCGTTCGGGTATATATATACTATCTATCATACGACTTTCATGTTACATTTATAGTACCATATTTTGTGTCACTTTGTAACGTTGAATTTTGAAGTGTATCTTATTTTATTCATATCAAATTTTCAAAATATCAAGAATAGCATTTTTTTATGAAAAGCTGTACTCTTTATATTGAAGTATTTGAATGTAAAGACATTTGTTTCCTAACATGTTTATTCATTTTTAAATTGTATATTATAATTGGAAAAATATGTTGCGTAAATGACAATTTAGACACAAAGTAACTTTAAGATATCAAAATTGAGATTTGAAAAGACTTTTTAACATTAACTTTTTGTAGATTTTAAATGATTATATAAAAATATTGCTGTTGCTTAATTTTCTAAAACATATGTTATGTTAAAATATTTAAAATGTTATAACTACAAATTCCACTGACTTTTAGAAAATATGAAAAAAAGAGACCAGAGGCTATCATTTTATAACCTTTGTTTAGTAATATTGAAAATAAAGTTTTTATTCAAATTTAAGATTCGTTATAATAACATTTTTCAAAGAAAATGACCAAGTACTGTACATGAATTTTTTACCGCCGACAGCAGGACTTCGTGTGATAGTAGAAAAAAAAAAGTATCACAATCAAAAGAAAAAGAATTGAAGGAAGCCTCAATAGTTTAGAATAGATTGTTTGATGAATACAGTATTTATACATTATATAAAAAAATCACACGAAATTCATTAAAATCCTTGTAAGAAGTTAATCCATCGAAATCAGTACACTTTTTAATATTAATATTTTTTTATAAATTCTAGAATATCTTAATTAAATATTATTAGATTTTGTCCTCTCTAAAACATCTTAATTATCCTAATTGATTAGCACAAAACTTGTTATATTATTCTTCGCTCTTTTCATACTATTTGTTATCCAATAGTATTGAAATCGAAGATCCGTTACTGGTTTAATTTTGAAATTCATTAATGGTATTCTTAGAAAAAAATTTACTTTATAAAACATGAATGGTCGATTTTAAAATTTAAAATTTTCTCACGGATAAATTTAAGTTAGTCTTAACTCCTAAATAATATAAGACTATTAGCTGTACTTGAATAAGTCCTACATTTCAAGAGTTAACAGAATAAAGTTTTTTATATTCGGATCTCAAGTCCGTTTAAGATCATATCACTATATCTGAAATATTATCTATCTGAAATATTGTCTGTTTTAGAGTTTAGAGATCTATCATGATTTTGTCTTTAAAAAACACCTAAAAAGATTAAGAAAAAAAAAATTGTATCTAAAATAACTTTTTTCCTAAACATGTAAAATTCTTGACCATACCTAAAAACTTAAACTTAAGTATCCTGTGATTATTAGACATATGTTTGATAAATATAGTATTTATACATCATTATCAAAAGTCAAATTGAATATATTAAAATTTATATACTTTTGAATACCAACAAATTTTTCTTAAATTCTAAAAAATCGTAATTAAATAACCAAATTTAGCAGTCCTCTTTAGAGAAAAAAAAATCTTTATTCTAATTGAATAAACAACTTATTATATCATTTAAAAGTCTTATTGAGTATAAAAAAATTATAAGAAAATCTTGTAAAATATTTTGAAATTATTACTCAATGCACTCACACTACTGAATATGTGGAAGTTTCTAATGAACAAACAACAGTAAAAAACTAGAGTTTTCACTAAATGCCATTAATTGAATAGATGAAACTATTTATAAACAAATACAAATTATCTATAACTAGAAGCATCTTTTATGCTTAATGGACATTTTATTTTTCCGCCATCCATTCTTTGTTCAAAAAATTAATTTGTCTTTTATTTTGGTGAAGAGGAGAGGAGAGTGAAATTATCATTATGTAATTGCTATCCATCAAACCCAGGTTATTATACCCCCAAAACGAAAAAAAAAAAAAAAAGTGTTTATCTGCACCTTAAATTTTCTTTCTATTCATTCATCTTCCTGGGATTTTTGAAAGATCTTTTCCACTAACATATGGGATTCCATTTAGTTTTAAAGAAGTGTTTCTAATATATTTTTAGATACATTTTTATTATAGATCAAGATTTACGAATGTTTTTCAGATATGATTCATAAATACTAATAATTTTTATTATATATTAAAATTATGAATATATATAGACACACGCACTCCACATATGATTTCATAAATATTAATAAATTTTAGTCAACAATAACAAATGTATTATAAAGAATGTGTTTAAAGAATCTCTTTGATGGCATTTCTCTTGCATCCAAAATAAACAATTCAGTAAACATCGCTAATGAAGTGATCATGTTTAGCTTAGATAATTGAGCTGGAAAATAAAGGTTATTGATTTAATTTGCATTGTTGAAGAAAAAAGACTTCAGTTTAAAGCAGAGAACATCGCAGTTTGATTTTCAGCAACACACTGTTATTTCCTTGCGTTCACAGCAAGAATAATTGATTAATTTGATTGCTTTAAGTGTGAGATCATTTGCGTGCTCGTCTTTGATTATATGTGTTGGTCGTTCTGAATGAACCACGTGAAGTTTGATTTTTAACTTTTTAAGATTATTAATAACTCCCTTGTCATTTTATTTACATGTTGTTTTAAGGCTATCGATCTTCGAAAAACGACATATAGTTAATTTAAAGTTATTTTTTCTTATATTTCAGCTTATTTTCTGCTATTCAATTTTTTTTTTATCTCTCTTTTCCTTAAACTCATACGCCAAAAAAAAAAAAACTGAAAGACACCTTCACCCTTTTCTTGGACAAAATTGCAACAATAAGGGTTTGAACAAGTAGCGAATTACTTGCTTTGTATGGTAAGAAAATATGAAGGAAGTTGCATTGTGCTTCATTGCTTTAAAATTGACTTACTAATTTGGAACTTTCTATATTATTATTTTAATCCCCGTATCATTCTGTGAACTGTTGGTTGAATTGATATCTTACTAACTCTATTCATAAGACTAATATTCAATTGACTTTACAAAAGTATAACACACTTCTAAGTTGATTTATTCAAACTCTAGAAATAAATTATTTTATAAGAACAATGCATTTCTATATACTATTTTTTTTATATCTCTATCACTATATAACTATTTTCTTAATTATGTTATTGGTATAATGTTGCTTTATAAATCACGAATATCAGTTAAGACATTGTTTTGTTTCATCTATAAGATTTGAACATGAGATTTTATTTAAAGAAAACAAGTCTGATCAACTAGATATTAGTAGGTTACCTATTTTATCACTTTCTCTATTCTTGTATAAATTTTACTGTAGAAAATTAAATGAGAACATAATTACAATAAATTGTAAATGCATAAAGGATGAGACTAAGTTAATGTCTAGAGTATATTTAGAATATATTTAGATGAGCTATTTACATTTTCACTCTTCTATTTATCCAGTAGAAGACATGTAACACAAGCCATGGACATGAAATAAAAGAATTGAATAGAAATTCCTGCAAAAGAAAATGGTCTAGAATGATTAAGAAACTGAGAGTAGTATAACTCTGACATATGGTTACAGGTGGATATCACATCATGTCAGAAGGCTCAACATCTGAGTTGTAGTCAAGCCGGCTAGATAAACCTACCTTCAAACTTCAAACTTTGACTTCTAACCTCCCTAAACATTATTAAATTCAAAAATTTAAATTAGAATTATATAAAACCATTTCTTTCTAGTTTCTCAACAAAACAAAAAGAGAAAAAGGACATGAATAAGTCATCAGAAAAAAAGGGCTTTGATTCTTTCCATTCAATGAATCTTGATGATGGCCTTTTATTATGATAAAAACCTTTTTTTTCTTCAATGCATTACTCAAAGATTATTTAGTACTCCTAATGAATTGGTCACGAAGCCACCATTAATGGTGGACATCATAATTAGTTCCAATAAATAAGTAACAAAGAATTTATATATATGAATTTGTATATGAGTAAAAAATACCCTTTTCTTATGGCTAATTTATATGAACAGATATCCATTAGTGTTTCTTTAAAGCAAGACATACTAAAACAAACATTTAATACCATATAGACCGTATTCAAAGATAATCCATTTGCAAGTTTGACATCGTTTTATACGTACACTTCACCGGATTGACCTTAAAGCAAATGAAAGCGTAGAATTACAAAATCAAACAAAAAGGAAAGAGTAATAAAGAACAGAAACCGCTACATTTATATGGCTTTGGTCAAGCAATAGTAAAATAATTAAACATGAATATGTTAAATAAGATATCAGATTTAGACTAAGATCGCATATTTTAACATCACAGGTTAAAAAAGAAAAACGTGATTGAAAGTAAATACCAATGTTACAGTAATTAAAAGTTAAATAAATAATTAAACAAGAAAGTAACAAACGTTGGGCCAATTCGTATGTGTCCGTAGACTCTAGGCCAGTCCAACCAAAATCAGCAAGATTCTATTCAGATAGGTTGGGCCTAAAGTAGGAATTACGACACATGACAGACGCATTTTTTCTGCACCTCCATAATATTATCCTAAATGTCCAAAATAACCTTTAGAAAAAGACCGAAAAGGACTTCATAAAAATAAGAGAAAAGGGTTCGGAGGTGTATTTTGTATATCAGATTAAATCCCTACTTTTCAATTTAGAAGTCATTGTTAGTTTTCGATTGCACTAATCCAAGAAAAAAATAAACAAAGTAGTCATGTATTTTGAAAGTTAAAAATAAAAACATACCATTCTAGATTGAACGGAAGTCAAAGAATGAAGTGGAGAAATTTCGAATTGAGTCAATTCAAAAATAAAAATATATCATTTCGAATTGGATCAGTTAGAAAATCAAGAAATAGGACGAAGGGATTTCAGATTAGATTAATCCAAAAAAAAATATAATTCTAAATTGAGCCAAGCCGAAGATGAGGAGGTTGAGGTCAAGCACAGCGTCTTAAAAATTTTCTCCTAGAAACATTTTCATTTTTTCGTGTTTGTTATGGAAGTGCAGACTGATAATATGGAGGTGAAAAATAATACGTCGACATGGGATGGTAAAATAAATCACATAATCTTAATTAAGAAATATATTATTTATTTAATAAGAGAAATATTATTCTTACATATAAATAAGATTGATATTAGTGGGTTTTATTTAATAATAGTTTGGTAAAAGAAAACGTGGAAAAGCAATATACAAATGGAATAGTTGGCAGTGGCAGTGGCAGTGCAGAGTATTGTGGACAATGATGCAGAATCTCGGGCTAAACTACAAAGAGCAGATTAGGGAGACGTGAAAGGTGAAAAGTGAAAGTGTTGTTTTGTGGCCGAAAACGCCCCATTTTGCTAACATCATCTCACTTCGAGTAACAGAAACCTTGATACCTAAACGACACTTGCTAACGACACCCTATTCATTCATTTCCCTTCCACTTCTCCCAATAAGTACCAACAATCTCTCTCACTTTTCTACTCTTTTTTATAACACATTGTTTCTGTTCATTAGTACCATTTTCTATTAATCGTTTCATATATTAAAAATCAGAATGCTTTTATTTGACGTTTTCGAAACAGTTTAAAATATTTCGCATTTTTTTTCATATTTGTGAGAAGACCTAATAGAATTTAAAAAGACTAATAGTTTAACATTCTTGAAAAGTGCATGAAAATAATTTTTCATTTGTCGGCAGAAAATAAAAATCTTACAAATGTTCATTTTAAAATAAATGCGAATAAAAAATTGCTTTTAAAAGTATAAATAAGTAACGTGGTTAGAATAATAAAGAAACTCTTACATCGAAATATGATTCGAATTTGTATCTTGGATATTAATGGAAGCACTCGGATTAATAAAGTGTACATGGGAGTGTGGATATAAATAATATATGAATTTTTGTAAATGAGATACAAAATGATGATGTCTCTTGTACATATCTATTTGTCTTTATCTTTATATCGTTTTTACTTTAAGTTATAAATACATTCTTAATTTATTTGATACTTTATTTTAAAATTTATATAGTTATAAATTTTTATTATTATTTGATTAAAGAGAAAAAAAAACTAACATTACATTTTATGTTCTTTTAACATTACATTTTGATAATTTTTTTTCTTTTACTTTATTTTTTATTTTATTCTTAAAAACGTTTAGCAAATATTTAGATAGATACAACTTATTACCGTGGAGTCGAGAAACAAATTCGTATTCATACTCATCAAATATTTGTAAGTGATGAGATATAAGAGTAGTTATTAACTTCAAAATAAAGATAAATATAGTCAAACAAATATTCATTCCATTTTCTTCATTAGATATAATAATAAAATAATAAAATAATAAGAATTATCTACTCAGTCATTACTATTATGAGTAAATAAATCACTTTCAAGAAAATATAATAATGATTAAACATAATAAAGCAGTTGAGAAAATAAAATATGAAATAAAAAAATTGTCTGATTAGCATGAATAAACAAGTGAGAAAGAAAAAAAGATCTGTATTTTAATTGATTCAATAAAAATTTATTTATAGATATTAGTAATAATATAATAAAAATTGCCTCTTTCTATATAATTATTTCTTCTCATTTTTAACAAACAAACAATAATATTTTTTCTCTCACCATCTCTTCATGAAAAATATATTTTTAAAAATATAATATTTAATATTATATTTTTAAGGTATGTAAATTTAATTAATTAGTATATTTATCATGAAATTAAACATGTAATGTAATTAGATATGTAACTTAATTAATTATTATATGTGTAAAAGATATGTATATTATATTTATCATGAAATAAAATAATAATAATAATAACAAAAACAGCAATATGTATGAAGCTCCCATCAAACTATAACAAGCATTTAAAATTAATCATCATACTCAAAGAATAACTAAACTAATATTACCAGTGACTTGGGTCATCTTCAAAGGCCCATGCAAGTAACTAGTGCATTTATAATTAACACTAATAACTATTTATTATTGCATTAACTATGATACTTAAAACACTTTCTTAAGCATAAAAGTGTATTTGCTAGCATATTATCTTAAACTTATATGTTTGAGAGTGAATCCAACAATTTGAGAGACCACAATTGGTAAAAATTAGGTAGTTTAACAAAGGTAATCTCAACACAATAATAGTTGAAAACACTTTCTACTTTTAAAGTACGATTTTTTTTAAGATATACTAGTGAGGAATAGAGGACTTATATGTACCGTGAGTGTGATAAGCAAGTGATAATGATTAAAAAGGTTAGAAGCAAGAAATTGAATGAAAGGATTAAGTTAAAATACGTTTAAGAATGTGTTTGTTTACCATGACTTGTTCTTCCTTTGGGTCTGAAGCAACCGCACCACCTAGGCTCTAGCTAGGTCTTAGCCCTTCCCCCTCAACCCCTGCATGGATTAAATGCTGCATGCCAACCTCTTTCTCTTTTGCTTTGCTCCACCCACCCACACACCACTCATATGCTCAAGTTTTGACTTCTAACTCAACCAAACCCGACACATATTCCCACCAACTCCAACCCTACGTACAACCCAACGCAACACATACATCTACACTATTATTGCAAACCGCCAACACAATACAAACTCACCGTACACTGTCATCAAAATTTTTCAAACTCCTTCCTCCTTTTATTCATTATAAACAAACAAACTCCAACCCAAGTTTCTACACGCAAAATGATTCCCTTCATAAAAAATTCCACTAACCCTGTCTTTTCATTTTCAACGCTTTCCCATTCATTCCATTGCCATTAATTACTATTACTATTTCTATTTCTATTTCCGACCGACGACCACTTCAGTGTTCGCCGTTTCGACCACGCTACCTTCTTCCCAGGCAATTTCCAAAACCAGATCTCTAAAAATAAACATATATCTTGCACGCCGTTTCATACCCCGCCTCGCACGTCGTCGTTTTTTATTCTTTTAATTCATCTCTTCAAACGCTAAATTCTAACACGGTTAGTAACACCAGGTGTGCAGTGTTGACGCACGAGGGAACTTGAAAATTGAAATTGAGGATCAAAAATCGAATCAATGTCTACTCAATCATGGTAATAATACTAATTAATACATTCAAATATACTGCTAATACTATGTACTGAGGTGAAGGGAAAATGGCAGTGGTAAATTAGAGGGCTTGATTGCGGTGTAGTGCTATTTAGATTTTGAGAATTAAAATATTAGAAACGCTGAGAAACGGAAACGTGACGCCTTCTCATGTGAGGGGAAACAATGGAGATCAGGCCGCCCAGTGGGGGCCGCATCTTCGACCTGTAAACCATTTCGTCGTACGGTCTTCGGTAGAACTTCACGTATGGCAAGAACGATTCACGGCACCTCTCTCCCTTCACGCTCGCGTGGCTCTCTCGCCGGAAAAACGTCGCCGGCGACTGAAGGAACGAGGTCCGCGGCGGCGCCGTCACTCGCTGCGGCAGCGGGGTGGAGGGGAAGAGGCCCTTCCTGGAGGCCGGGGGACCGCGGGGGGTCCTCGCCACGGGCGACGCGAACGAGAGCGAGCGCGCGTTCAGCGGCGAGATCAGCGCGGGCGAGGGAGTGGTGGGTCCCACTTTGGATGCTGACGTGTCGGTCAGGCTCAGGTACCAGGGCTTCAAGGAGTCCAGGTGGTGAGACACGGTGAATGAGAAGCGCGACGAGGAGCAGGAGCCTATCTTCGCTGTTGATTTCACGCTCGAACTGTCGAATCGGAGGGACGAGGCTCGAGGGTACGCCGCGAAGTCGTTGAAGTCCAACGATTCTTCGAAATCCAACGATGACACCACTGTGGTCCACGATGATAGTTCCACGAACGGCCTAACACCCTGCAAGTCCAGTACTCCCAACATCAACACCACACACACGATAATTGGTATTCTGTAATTTACTTATTAAAATGGATTTGAATTAAATGAAATTGATTGGGTACCAAACTAGAAATAAGTGGCATACGTCTTTTTCAATCCTAGCCAGAACAGCGTATGGGGTTCCCTCGTACCCTATGAATCTAACAGCGACAACTAAAATAGGTTTTGGTTTTCAATTTCAATACGATATGACACGTAGCCGAGCTATATGGTATTGTTGCGTTTGAATTTATGATAATGTGAATAGTAACGGGAAAGGCGGTACTTTTTGTGCATGAGGTACATATTTAATTTGGTTATAAGGGCTTGGTTTGGATATGGTATGGCATGGGATAGTGGGTGGACCACCAAAAAATGAGGGGAAGTGGTCCATTCATTGGTAGTGGTCAAAGAAAGTAGAACATGCATGATCTGAAGGTATGATGATGCCAGAAAGGGTGCATTACATACCCAACAAAAACACATCAGAATGTGGTGGAACAGTGTTTGAGTTTAAGTGGCACTTGGTAAACAGTACATGGTAGACTACCAAAATTAGGTAGGTAAGGATTTTGAATCGTGGTTACCTTCCACAAGTAAGCGAAAAGCGAGGGAGGGTCTATGACAAAGGCTTTGCATAGCCTTCCTGGGTAGTACTCCGCCACAATTTTCAGTGCTGGTAGCAATTGGTTCATGAAAGCAGATGCTGATCTGTAAAAGCCTGCAACAACCAAATAAACAACCCCTTGTTATTTACATGTTTCCCAGATGTGTTGAATCTTGTGATTAGCTATAGGGTTATCTTGTTTAAAAAATGTGATCACTGTTTATTATAAAATTGTTGGGGAGAGAAAAAAAGGTAAAGGGGTACTGGCAAAAGCTAAAAAGGGGAATCATGGGTTGTTCCTCTGATGCCTTGTGCTACGGCAATAGCATAATTTAAGGAAGCATTAAAGATTGAAATGGACCAATTCGGGTAGAGAATATCAATAATGACTCCAATTCCCAATAATACCCTTTCTAACATGGCCATTAATTGGAGCCTAGAGCCTGAGACTCCCCAGGGGCACTCCGGACACTTTCTGTGTGCCCCTCAGGCCCTGCCGGTGATCCCAACAGAGTTCCATATCATCCCTGCCCTCTCATTTATTGTTCTGATCCCTCAATCTTTTCTGTTTACTTCTGATTCCGTTCCACCCTTTTACCTCTTTTGTTTGTTTACCAATAATTGTTTCAAAGTGGCATTATGGAAATTTAGCTTAAGCAGAAATGTGCACTTACTTGCGTCAAAAAGCATCACAAATTGCTCTACGTTTTTTGGCATGGTCGAAATCGCCACCTCCATTGTAAAGGCCAGCAAACGAGTGAACCTTCAGGATTTAAAAAAAGAAAATGAATAAATAAATAACAATAGCATCAGTTTATTGAGTTGCTTCTGCTATAATAATCAATACCATAAATGAAATTGTGAAGGGTTAAAAAGCTCTCATCTCGTGTTTGGTAACTTACATTTTCTGGGAATGCAACTTTTGATAGTCTTGCTTCAAACGAAAAATCTGTTATCACCCCAATTCAAATCACAAGCTTTATTTCCAGTAACGAAATAAAATAATATGATAAAAAATAAGGCACAAACCCAAAGTCAAAAATGAAGAAAAGGGTAAGGAAAATTACCATAACAGGTCTAGATTCGTCATCATGACCAGCAACATAGGCCAACCCATCAGCCAGTTCTGCTGAGAAATCATCCGCTATCAAGTGATCTGTTTTCAAAAATCCCATCAATGAAAACAGTGTTTACTTTCAGAGTTTCAACAATAATAAGAAAACCAAAAGTTAAATAAAATACAAAGTACCAGTAGTACTCATTTTTTCTGTGTTATTTGGGGGTATAAGGAGAAGAAAAGAAAAAGAGAGTGACCTAATGATTACTAAGGTGGGGTGCGTTTCACTTTAACGTTTGTTTGGTTCAAAGGAAGGGAAAAGTAAGATTCTTTGGCGAGAGAAAACAAAAAGAGAAGTCGGCTTGTTTTCACAACGGGAAAAAGCTTTTGCAAGAAAAAGGAATTAAGGAGATGAAGTGGGGAAGAAGCTAGAAGGAGAAAGAAGAAAGAAGAAAGAACTTGTTGCGGAATATACCAGTGATGACACTCTCTCTCCAGGCAAGACAAGCCTTGAGTTGCTTCGCAGCTTTTTTCACACTATCCCCTTTTGCTTTCAGAAATCGTTTCACACAAGCGTAGTTGCAAAACTTCTCCTACACAAAAACAACAACAGCAACAAAACAACCACAATTTAAGTTATCCTGAAATCATGTTAAGCGAAAAAACGTATGAGTGAGTACTGAAAATGTAGAGGGAAGAAAAAAACCTGCTTAACAGTAAGAGGGGTTTGTTTTCTGAGAAGCTCAAGAACAGCTTCAACTTTGGCTGTCTCCTTGTGATCTCCGAGCTCTGTTTTCTTCCCCATTTCGAGAAACACTGACTTAGAAACGTGACAAGTTTGTAATAATTACCAAATCTCCAAGAAGGTAGCGAGCTAGAGAGTAGAGAACACAACGACTATTATTCCAAACTTCTGCTTCACGCAACCATTAATATAAAGCAAAGGGCAGGTTTATTGTCGCTGATATCAGAGAGAGAGGGAGAGAGAGAACGTTGTTGAATTGAATGAATGTAATGCGAAGAAGGAAGTTGGAGGCTTTATTTATAGGTAAACGACGGCATATAACGCCGTTACGCAGGAAGGGGGAAAACATTAAACACTTATACGAGAAAGGCTTTTTGAAAACGTCAACACTTGTGTTTTGAGAGTCCACAGTGGTTTTTTGAGTCAATGTCCCAAAATGGGTCCCCACTCAACACCGCAATGATGCCCCCGACAAGGATTCGTAACGGAAAACGCCGACTTTGCGTTCTTAAACTAGTTTCAATTTTCTTAAGTCGTTTAATATTTTCCCAGGATGTGCCAAAAGTTGCAAGCGTAAGAAGAGTCTACTATAGAGAAAGGTAAAATTGGCCAAAGAGCACATGGAATGATTTTGTAGTAGATACAAGACAAATAAAGAATTTAAAAATTGATAGTTGGGAGATATCAAATCATTTCACATAAATCAAATGGAAAATTATCATTTTACACTCACCCTTCTGTCTTACATTTAATTTATAATCTCTTTTAATAAAAAATTATCCTTAACTAATAAAAGTATGTATAAATAAAATTTTAAATAAAATAATAATATTTTACATTTTTAGATGGTAGTACAAAATATGATAGTAGTTAAATTATCTTCATCCAAATCAATATACGACTTCTAAGTTTGTGTAATGCGATGTCACCGACTGACCCAATTTTCGTATTTTTTTTTTTTTTTTTTTTTTTTTTAGCAATTATGAAATTAAAATAAAATATTTTTTTCACATTAACATACAATTTTAACCCAAAATATATATAAAAAAAAAATTTTTTTTTTTTTTTTTTTTTTTATTTAAAATTTACATATTTACCAATTTTTTTTATTTTTTTTTTTTTTTGTCTTTTTTCAGCAATTATGAAATTATACTAAAATATTTTTGTCACATTAGCATACAATTGTAACCCAAAATATCTATAACAGTAAGTTAATGAGTATTGAAAATGTTGATTTTTACAAGTTTTTGTCAGCTCCATTTCTAAAAAAAAAAAGATTAAAAGTAAAATAATAAGCAAACTGTCCATAAACTAAAGTGGAAAAAATAATCCCGCAATATGCAGGACTTCTAGTTTTATTTTACAAACTCTAGAATCACATTTTTATATGCCTTTTAGCACATAATGCAATATAACGAATTTTGGCAGAACTAGCTCAAACAGAAAAAATTAATTAAAAACTAAAAAAATTATTCTTGGAAATTAAAAGATGTTAAATTATAATCATTTGATAAAACTATCTGTTAAATGAGTATTTATATAGACTTCACATTCAAAATATTCAATTCTTCATAAAATAATATGAAAAAGAAAATCACATATTAAGCTGTAATATCACTAAAATAATATAAATATATATGACATATATATTAGAGTATCTTAAATCCAAACATCTCACTCCACTTACCAAACAGAGTAAATTGATAAAAGATGTGTGAAGAGAGCACATCAGAACAAACTATCCTATAAACATTTGCATATTATTCTTAAAAAAAGTACTCGGCAATTACTAAAGATTTCTCATTTTATAATTACGAAAATCTCAAATTCAAGATTATGAATTTTAAACAGACTTTGAAAAAATAATAGAAAAGATAAATCTTTCTTCGAGAATCAAACTATTATTAAAATTCTGTTTATGTTTTCACTAACTCTCGATGTTTCCAATTATTGATTTTAGTTTGATTTTATCAATCACTATATCGAATATATAAATGACTATTGAATCACTTTTGAATAAGAAGATGAATTTCTTTCTAAATCTATTTTTAGTTAATTGTATAAATATTCCCAGTTAATAGAAAAAACAAACTTTTTTTCGAGAATCAAACTATTATTAAAGTTATGTTTACGTTTTCACTAACTCTTGATGTTTCCAATAATAGATTTTAGCTTGATTTTACCAATCACTATCAAATATATGAATAACTATATATGTAATCACTTTTGGTCACGGAAATCGATCTATTTCTAAATCTATTTCTAGGTAATTGTATAAATATGAAATCTAACAAAAACATTAAGAGCATATAATAGAAGAAGTAAAAATTAAGTTCATTATTCAAAAATTCTATTCTCATACAAGTTATTTTATTAAGATAAGTTTGAAAATGATCAAATCACGAAAAATATCAAATTCAACAAGAAATAATCTAAGCAGTGAAAAGAGTAACACATGTAATCATAAATTAAAGTTTATGAAGAAGATACCTCACAATCATAACCAAAGAATTAGTTACCTACATTAAAAAAAAATAAAGAAAAAAGCTAAAAGTAATTTTTACAGAAAGTAAAGATAAGTTAAAGGGAGTTGTAAAACCAAACAGACGAAAAAGCAAAGAAAAAAAAAAACTATGTCCTAAAACAATGTTTATAAAAATCTAAATTCCCAAAAAAAAGTTTAACATTTAATGAATATAAATAAAACAAACTTGAAATATGATCAATTTGAGATAATATGAAGGTGTTTAGTTCCACACAAAATTGTATTTCATAGTTAAAAAAAATTTGAGAAATTCTTTCTTATCAGCACATAATTATGCTAACTTTTGAGTTGATCATCCTAAGTGACTTTATTTCTTATTTTGTTATTTTCCTCTTTGAATTTACATTATACGTCTAATAAGATAAATATAACATATTTATATTTCATACACAATCAAGGACGAAGATTATAACTGAAAAAAACACGTTTTGAATTATGGCTAAAACTTAAATTATCACATAGATTCGTTCTATTTGTAGGTAGAGAAAGTTTAAGATTTTTTTTTCCTAACTCCAAAAATCAATTATTCTTTTTGTTTAGCAAAATTAGTAAAATGTCAAAGTAGTCCTTTTATTTCTTCCATTTATATGTTATGTAATTTTTTTTCAGCATGTTCACTAGCAAATAATCGTCTTAATTGTGGAATTCGCAGAAGATACCATCAGACCTTTATTGGATGACCTTTTATTTTATTTTTTTACATTCACTCCGTCTTTCACTTTGTAGTGTGATACTCTACAAACATAGATACTTGTGAAGTGAAAAATTATAAAACTAAACTTGTTTGTGCATAATATGTATTCATTATAATAAACATGTAATATAATGCTAATACTATGTACTGAGTACTGCTAATACTGCAATATCAACGGTGCATAAACAACAACAAAGTTTTTGTATGAAAGAGAATAGACGCACAAAGGATAAACTTATTTCTGGTACTTAACAAACAATATGTAAAATTTGTTAATATGTACAAATTTGAGATGTCTTCCTCTACACCTATTTTTGAATAACCTACGTAGATGTATTTATTAATTCCTATTTCTGTGATAGTGTTGGTCTAAAATTTTCAACATAATATTTAAGAAGTCGATAACTTATTCACTTTTTTTAACAGATAATGGATTTTTCATTATTTATAATAATATATAAACAACCAGGCCACAACCTACTACAATAATATATGCAAAATTCTTGTAACATAATTATTAAATATAACGCAGGAAAACAATAAATATAATAACATAAGAATCATAACTAATGTATAATGTATAAGAATTAAACAGTGTCTGTTTCACCTCACCATTTATACCTGATAGTTTTACAATTGCTGTAAAGTATTTTAGTATAGATTTTATTTATTCTCTTTAGTTACTTCCACTGTCACGTACCATCTTACCACGAATGCACTTTAATACAAATACAAGAAAAAGATATATAGTAAAAACTAATGGTTAATGTTTTCTCTGTTATAATGAAAAAATTACTACCATTTTTTGTAGTCTTTTTTATGGTGTCCTTGGACACTGGTTGTGGTTAAGAAATTATGATAGCACAGGCAGATGCATATATTCCTTTACTCATGCAGCAGCTAGCGGCAAAGTGGCATTGAATTTTCATAGTGACAGTTCAATTATGATGTGTGAGACCTGAAGTGTGGTGTGTGCAGTGCAGGTAGGAAGGGAAAGGCTGCAGTGATGGATTAGGCTGAATAGGAGAGTGACTGTGCGAGAGAGTAATTACTACAACAAGGACATGATCATTTTTTTGGAAAATGGGATCATAAGAAATTATAAGTGTAACTGAGTATGTGGCCAAAACAATACTCGGGCACGTGAACGGATATTGCGGGATAAGTAGAAGTATGATTAGCATCTATATGTTACAGAGAGAAGAGTGGATGATTTTGTTTGTAGTAAGTAACTGCTTACTCCTTCAAATAATGGACCTACTACAATACAATCATCTTTCCCTTATCTATGCCTATCTACCTATGATGTATAGGTTTGTGTAGCTACCTAGCTTCCTTGTGATTTTCTCAACTGTGGTGTGTTTCCTTTGCGTGTCTCCAATGAAGACTAGTAGTAGTGTGTAGTCTTGTTCTTTGCTTACAAGTGGAAAATGGTGAATCCCACTTTTTCTGCTCTCAGATTGTTCTTATTGCATGGGGGGTTAAAGGGAATATTCATTTACCATCTCCACTCTCTGTTTAGATTTCATGGGAGATTCTCCTCTTCTTTTAACTTCTTCGTACCACGTTCCTAACTCCTTTCTCCCACTTTTTTTTTCCATGCTTGTATGAATCATTTGGATATATGCTACATATGTCCATTGTTTCTTCAATGATTATTCTCGTATATAATTGTTTCCTTGAATTCGTTACTGATTGAGGCATCATGCATGCATCACCAACGGACTATAAAACATCAAATCACCAATTTACTAGTTTATACAACTAAAAAAAATCCAGCCACCTCTCGATTTATTTAATCTAAGATATCACACCCACATGCTTGATTCAAATCAATTCTCTTTTGATTGGTATGTAAAGGTCATAAACAATTTTTTCATTACCATTATATCAAACAGCACCTTCAAATAAGATCATGACATGCCACTTTTTTGAAACCCTAATATATTTTGTCATCATTTGAAGCAGTTGCATAATATATTAATAAATTTTGTATGCTTCTACATACATATAGTATAATGTGTGTGTATATATGTATATTTATGATAATTAAGCAAATAATGGAGTTATTTGGTTCTCCTTAATTAGACCACATGAATGACGCTCGTAGGTATTTAAATTTACTTTTGGCGTATGAAAGACAATGAACCACGAAGAAGGGAATTCGTACATGTGGATACAAAATAATGCATGAAATGGGTAGCTAACACAGTAAATCGCTCGTCCTCATGCATTCCTTATATTATATTTATCGAACACACTGTTTATGGACGACAAATGCTTGTGATGACAGCGTTGGCAGACTCACACGCAGAAAATTGTTAAACACAAAAATTAACTTTGTTCCATAAGTCAAAACCTTGATACTTGTTCTTCCATGGCATTTAAAAAACACACTTACATAGTAAATGATACACTAAATAAGTTCCATCTTCATAGAAGTTCAAGCTCCGTTGTCCTTACGGCGGTGACCCACCAAAGATAGAAAAAAATGGAAGAGAGAGAAATTGATGCCCAGGACATTCTCTATACGTCAAAAATTTTAAAAATGAAGATTTACCATTGCTCAATCGTTTTTCTCTTATTTAAATAAGCGGGTTTTAATTGAGGAATTTTTTATGCAGCCATCAACCTCTGCATTCCTTAATTAATTGCATGTCTAGAAGAACGTAGCCCGATTTCGAAAGCCAAAGTCAATTTATATTGAAATAGATTGCAGAAATAAAAAAAGGATTAAAGAAAAGAAATAAAAGCATATACTCGTCTGTTAACTGAACAAAACAGTGCATTTTGTGGGGTTGAGGGAAAGTAAATTACCAAACTAAAGCCGTGTTTAGGCTGGTAAGTTGGGTTTCCAAGATGAAGTTGTAAGCTTTATCGTTTTAGTTAAATTAATATTGATAAAGGTGGAATTTAGTGTGACATATGTTTCACTTGTCGTCATTCAAATATTACAGAGATTCTGTTCTCACTCTCTCTCTCTTTTCATCTTTCTCTTATTTTATGTTAAAAAGAAACAATGAGATTGTGGAAGTAAACTAATATTTGAAGTTTTGGCTTAGGATAATTGAATATAATATAAGAATGAGGTGAGGTTGGCTTAGTTGAGCTAACTGTGACTCTTGAGAGATATTATTAGTATGATTCTGTACTAGTTGCTTGAAATAAATCACTCCCACGTGGCCAAGGTTTACTAAAGTTCTCATCTTCACCCACCTACCCTTGTAAGAAAAATCTTTGTTCACTTTCTCTAATTTCAAAATTTGAAACACCACCTCTCTCCCTCCCTATTGCCCTTGTGAACATAATGACCAATGCATATTGCACAGCGCACACACCACTTTTCTTTAACTAAAACCACATCATGATTGAATCATTACCCCCTTTAAATTCAAAGTGCACATTCCATTTTTTTTTTTCTCTCTCTCTCCCTCTAAATAGTAGTCCTCACTGTGTGGAAGATTAGAGAGACAGCGATTTTGCTAAAATAATAGAAGCAAGTATGTAATTTGACTAGAATGGGAGTGAGTGGGGCATGGTGTCTGCTTTTATGGCCTGAAACGGACAGAACTTATGAGGCTTCACATTGCCACAGAGGACTCTATGGATATGTAAAAGGACTCATTCTGGGACACACCAATACTACAATCATAAATGAGATGTTCCCCACCTCTCGCAATGCAATTATAATACCCACAAAATATATTAAAAAACATGATTATAGATTCAACATTCACTATTACTATTTTTTACGTGTGTCTGTGTTGACTAATAATTTGCATGTTTACTTATTTTAAAATCGTTTATTAAAATAATCCCAGTTGTTAATAAATGCATGTCTATAAACAATTAATTAAGAAGAAACAGATTAATATTTCATGGAAATGTAAGAATGTTAATTAATTTGATTTTTCTTTATATAGTTCAAACTGTAGTTGTTATTTTGATTCAACTTATTATTAAAATAAGACTAGTCATGTTACTAGTTTGTATAACTGTAATAGTAGTTTTACAATTTTGGTATGTATGAATTTAAGAGGAAGTGTGAAAACAAAATGAGTGGTGATACTCTGAGAACCATCAATGTAAAACACACCAATTTGATAACCTAAAACTATTTTTGTATCAAAATAGAAGATATGAAAATTTTTCACCAAACTCTTGTAAGATTTGTATTAATATATCTTCAAAAGAGAATTATTAGAAATTTAATATCGACTAAATATACAGTAAAATACAAGTGAGTACAAATTTAATCTTATTAATTTCATAAGATTAAATTAAATTTAAATTTCATTACTTCAATATGATATTAAAATCATTAAAAAACTTATACAAGTAAAGTAAAAGTTTGACCATCTTACATCTAATAATAACATGTAGGACCTGTTTTATTGATCAACTCTGTTGATTTTTCATTGGTTTACTAATTTTCAAAAATATACTCCATAACTAAATTGAGATATGTAAAAATTGCTATGGTTTGCATGATAAAACAAGGTAAAATTGTATTTGTGTCATCTAATTACAATTATTTTACCTTATTGTAAAAACAATCTTTGTTTCATTAATATATATTATTTTACTTTACTGTACAAACAACCTTTGTCTCATTAATATATATATATATATATATATATATATATATATATATATATATATATATATATATATATATATATATATATATATTTATATATATTTTATTTTTT
>Ga0099825_1002999_pt1 | contig 22534 bp, 9 predicted proteins | sample SiratroredBW_FD_76838 | JGI IMG/M metagenome (GOLD analysis project Ga0099825, IMG submission 76838) | Root nodule microbial communities of legume samples collected from California, USA - Siratro red BW | ecosystem: Host-associated > Plants > Roots > Nodule | place: USA: California | collected... | reverse complement strand
TGAGAAGAAGAATATGCGTTGTCTAGAGAAAAAAAAAAAAAAAAAATAGTCGGTGGGGGTTGGGGGGGGGGGGGAAGGGGTGGGTTGGGAAAAGAAGGAGGTGAAGTGGTTGTGTTGGTAATATAAAAAAAAAAAAAAAAAAAAAAAAAAATATCTTTTTTTTAGAAAAAAAAAAAAAAAAAAAACAGACAGTGGGAATTGGGAATTGAGGAACAAGGATTGTTCTGTTGTTGTTGGTTGTGTCGTGGTGGCTTGAGTAGGTCATGTAATGAAAGCAAGTGGAACGATGTTGTTCCGGCGATAATAAATAAAAAATAATAACAATACTAAACACTGTGATCCCCGGTTGGCGGGTAATAATGGCGTGTGGGACCCACAATCCTAAAAGTGAGTCAATTTGGATGGCAGTGCAGCTACCACATCGTCACGCGAATATAGGTAAGATTTTATTTTCCCATAAATTACTCGTTTTAATTTAGGGTCTACTAATTTTCAATTGGGGTAATTTTCCTAATAATAAACTTGAACAATTTCTCCTTCTTCTAGCATGACAAAAATTACTGCAACCTCTTTCTCTTCTATTTGCTAAAGAAACGAGGGTCAAGTGTTGAAATTGGAGAAAAAGTTAAAGTCTTTTGCAAATTGGATTATGTTAATACATTTCAACGGTTTCAATAAATTTAATGGGCTGGGTGTGAAACCGATTTCACTGTCATAGTAACAAGTTGCATCTTCTATGATGTGGCTTTGATTGGTTCCTGGAATATAGTAATAATAATAGAGATATTTGGAATAAAAAAAAAAGATCTTTCTTTAAAAAGTTGAAATCTTGCTATATTAAAAGGGATGGCAACAGTATTATAATGTGAACAATTATTATAATACATGTAGTTTGAAGTAGTAGCATTCTATTAAATGTTTGGTCTTTTATATAATTATAACACGAACAACAAGTTTTCTATTTTTAGTGGTTCTCCTTAGTCCTAATAATTCGTTTTTCTTTAGAGTTTACTATAGTTCTGGTGCAGCTCACTTGAACTATTTTGAAAGTAGAAGAAAACAATTGGATTTACACATTCATATTGTGCATAACCTCAAAAGCATGTTAATCTGTTTAATTAAAACCTATCATCGATGTAAGAAATTTAAAGGTACTACCAGTGCAAACCTTTCTTTCCTTTTGACCCCTAGAAGGAAATAATTATTGTTTAAATTAATTAATTCATAATTTAGAAAGTGTGTTTCTTAGTCAAATATTTACAAAATTGAATTTTAAATTTACAAAATGTTGTCGTTTTGTTGGGATTAATTATTTTACATGTTACAGTTTTTTTGAAATGTTTAATTGAATTAAATTAGATTATTTTTAAAGTTTGGATATTGTGTTGACAAAATTTAAATAATGTAAAAGAATATGATACCAAGTTCTTATATATTATTCAATTTATCTATTTTTATATGAGATGAGATTCTTACTTGTACTTAAACTTTAAAAATAGAGAAGTTGGACCACGAGGAAAACTCGTTAATGAGGATGGTTTTGCGTGTTTAGAGATAACTGAAGATTCCATGATATTTTTTTTTTCGATTTTAAAAATAAAAAAATTGGAAAACCCAGGTGCAAGTTTGTTAGGTTGGGTTAAAACTTAAAAGGTCGGGAACTTGTTTTCCATGTCATATGAATGTCATTTTTATATAAAGAAATAATGGCGAATATAAGTGGTGAATTGTAGATGTGGATAACGAACACTTTGCCGTCATGTACCATTGCCCACCCAACCCAAGCCACCTTCGGCTTTATTTTGTGCCTTCGAAATATAGCGTTTTCCAAAAAATCGAACGGATTATTTATATAAAAAATTATTTTCAATTTTATATAATCTAAATTAGCGGTGTAGAAGACAATTGGTGTATATTCTAATACTTGTATACAATTTTTTTTTTTTTTGCTGTAAAGGATTAGAGTATATTCAGGCCACAATAGACGAGTAGCAGAATGTAGGACCTTGTCTTGAAAATGAAAGTTTTGTGTTTGTTTGTGTAGTTTCAGGCTAATAATGTTTGAAATTTAAGATGTTAGGCAAACTAACGAAGCATGTAGTGGGTTGAAAGTGAAAGAAGTACACGGTTTTCTTTCAATTTTTGCTTTTCTAGGATTGCCTCGTTGGTTTTAAGAGGCTAAAATAATTGGTTGTTTCTTCCCTCAACCACCCCACGTGCAACAAGTTGTTCCCCGTGTCTTCTTTTACTGTATCATCGCCGGGAAGGAAATAATAATGACCAATAGCATATGCTTATAAAAAACATAAGGACTAAATATATTCCTATTCCTCAAAATATCCTAAAATGTTCATTTTTTAATCTATGAAAAATATCATCAATTTTAATTCTTATATTTTAACAGGGGCATATTTTCATTTGTTTTATGATAGATTTAAGGCTTTGTGTCTCAATTGTTCAAATTGTTGATCACAGAATAGTTGGAGAAAAAAAATTATATTCATTCGTTTTTTTAAATGTAACCAATAAAATAATGTTCGAAATTAAAACAATTTGCGTTATAATAATAAAAAATTCATTATACCTAGATTAAATTCATTATCACTTTCAATAAACTAAAAAAATTATAAATATAATTTTTATGAAAATTAAATTAACATTTTAGAATATTTTCTCATATATTTAATTTACCCAAGAAATTAAGGGCTAATCGTCAGATTTACTACCCTATTAAATAACTCGTGCTGATTCAAATTTATCCGCAACGTGACTCACTATTGCGAGTCCTAATCATGTTCACACCAAAATTGCAAATATATGCGGTAATCAAAATAAGTGTAAGTATTCAAAAAACACAAATATCCCAACGAAGTTGGCAGACAACTCTCAATCGAAGGTTTATAGCTGTCTATTAATAATTTAAAATTAACAAACCCCAGCATCATGGTAGATGATTTCTCGCCCACCAACCTAGAGGTGACAGCTACAGCTATAGCTAAGAGTGAATCCATTTTTACAAGGTAGATAATCTATCGCCCATCAAGCCGATTTTTCACGTTATCAAGGTTTATCTTGGGTGAACAAAAACTAAAATAAAGTAAACAAAGTAGAAAATCATAGATAACACAGATAATGATTACCATGTTAACAAGGTAAAACATCATTAACAGAAGTTAAAGCACAATTTTCTTCTCCTGAATGGAGTATCATACACCTAACAACCCAAATGGCGTCAAGTTTTCATTGCAGGTCTAACCAGCCCTAATCCACTACCACTTCCCAAATGCTTGAAGTCTGTGGCTTGAAGATGATCCCCATGACCAGCAAAACCTGTTCCTCCCTTCTCCAAATTCACCAAATTTCTCTCTTTACAAGCCTTGTTGCAAACAAGACAGACTTTATCAACAGCCATAAATCTGTCAGCACACTTCTTACAAAAGACATGCCCACATGAACTGAGGGCCACAAGCGACATTGTGTTGGTGAGAGTAACTTTGCAGCTTGGGCAAATGTAGGTCTTGTCAAGTGCCTTGGATTTTTTCTGCTCACTCGTATCCTCAGTAAACTGGACAGGGAAAAGTGTCTTCAACTTCAGTTTCTCCTTGCCTTCCGGACAGATAGTACTGGTAGAAGGTGCCTCTACTTTAACAGAAGCTTCGGGTGTAGCAGAAGGCAGCCAAAATGCCTTCATTGTCCGAAGGGCTTCTTCCTCATAGGATGTGACCTTCACACTGTTTGCCCCATGGAAACCACTCTTATCACGGCTATAATTTCTGTCACTGTATTGTGGTACAGCACCATGATTTTGTTGATCAAATGCATCAAGCTCTTTGGCCTTTTGCAACATCAACTTCTCTTCTTCCTCCTCTTTTTCCTGCTTCTGCTGAGCAGCATGGGCTGCAACCTTCCTGTTATATTATATATATATATATATATATATATATATATCAATATCGCAATAACATTGTTAAGTTCACAATACACAGACATTGTATCCACACCAAGGAAAAATTAATAAAAAAGACAATATAGATTTAAAAGTTCTGAGCAATCAATGGAAGTTATTTTTCATTCGAACTCAGACTAGCAATCACATAGAACAGCAAATCCATCTTGATAGGAATGGAAAAATCATTTCCTTTACTATAAAAGAAATTAAAAACGTTAAGCAATGGTTGACAGAATAAACGATTTTACATGGTAGCCCCATGCAATATCTAAAGCAAAGGTGGGATCTAGTAAGTAAAACTGAAGCATTAGAACGCATATCAATATTGATGACAAAGGAAAGTTAAATTAAACAAGGTAATGGAGAAAACTCATGGATAAGTGCTAACGATGGTCAACTGGAACCATATCACAGGAAAAAACAAAGGTAATGTAATAAATATTGAGCTTCAGTGGCAAACAGAATTGGTCAATCATGATATGAAATTTATCAAATAGTTGATAACCCATTGTTATGACTTATGAGAGAGTAATACTTTTCATCTTATTAGTTAACTTAACAACTGAAGAATCCCCTCAATCATCATTTCATAAACAAACATAAGCAGAAAAAAAACACATCTAAAATAGTGAATTTCATCCTTTTCTTTTTCAGTAAAAGAATTGCATTTACACTACACTACAAGAGGGAAGGAGGGGAGTAAATGGATGCCCCCACAATCCTATAGTTTTCTTTCAGAAGAACCCAGTTAAATCCATATTAAGAGTGAGGAAGTCAAAGAATCAAATCCTATGGAATAACTAAAGTTATTAAATCAAAAGAATGGCAGTTTACTAAAGATTTTCGTTAACCTAAATTCCAAATTTGTTTGAACAAGGATGTCCAGTTCAATTTTAAAAGAAACAACTCTTCAAACTTTTCATGTGTCAGTGTAATCAGTTCCTATTATTCATATTTAGTCACCAGATAGCATACAAACATTAATATATCCATTTGATATCCCAATAAGCACACATATAAAATGTCACATTTTACTTAAAAAGTGGAGCTATTGTCTCCATCAGGAAACCAGATCCCATAACCTAATTCCAAAGTCATAAAGAATATTCTTCTTTGCCAAGTTTTTCCTAGGGTATCTCCCAATTCATGTCTTAACTCGCATATCTCAAAGAGGACATCACAAGAAAAAATCTTCAATCAGCAGGTTGCATAAAGGATTGTCGAGGCAGAGACATGAAACAAACCAATAGTCGCGAGCAGGACATCACCTTTACAGGCCTGCCGTAGCATTACTCAGTCGCAGCATATAAAATTCAACCCAACTTCACAAAAAAAATCATAGAACACGCAAAAGGAAAAAGAATGCCTTAAACAACACGGCTGAACTATCCAAATTCCAAAACATAAAAAAAAAATAAAAAATAGTGAAGTTTATTGATCATATCAAAGAACAAAAACTATACTTGAAGAAAGCTCCACACATGAATTCTAGCAAAACTACGAATATTCTTTGTTCACAAAAAAGAGTCAAATTCAAATGTCCATGGGATCGCACAGCTTCGCTAAAACAAACAAATTCTGCAGGCAATAACAATGAAAGTATATCTCAAAAATTTCATACGAACCCATCCCTCCCACCCTTAACAAAGATAATTACAGAACTACCAACACAATTCAATTAATAACTACGTATCCCCAATTTCTACACCAGTCGTCAGCACGAATATGAATCATAGACTCTGCAATTTGAGGCACAGAATAAAAAAGGACATCGAATGGGTACCTTTGAATGTCTTTCTTCTGAGACAAGAGGCACTGGAGAATGCACTCTTTGCAAAAGAGATGGCCCTTGTGGCAGCTCATGGGATCGATTAGGGATTTGAGGCAGAGGCAACACGCATCGAAGGGCTTGATGGAGTCCTTCCCCAACCTCTCTTTCTGTGTCCCATACCCTAGTTTTCGCTTCTCGTCGTAAGTGAAGAACGCGAGATCGTTGTTGTTCTTCGAGTGTCTCTGAGGCATCTTTTCCCCCAATCACAAACCCTAAATCCTTTATCACACCACGAACGATAGATTGATAGGGTTTCAGATCTTCGACTTCGAATTCGACTTCGTTCCGTCCAGTCAATGGAACCACGAGAAGCAACGTGAATTGAACTGGACCTGTTAATGGTCTGGGCCTCTCACTTTTAATAGCCTTTTCAAACTGGAAATTGCTTCCTGCACCCCACATTTGCTTTCTGCACCCCATAAAAATAGCATAATGCCAAAAACACCCTTGTCAGAATATTCAAAAAGAGAGTGATACCGCGGGTGTTGTTGTTAAGTGATGTGGACGTTCTCCGTAAACTGTGATGGTGGGTATTAGAAAGAAAGTTTCTTTGACAGCATCATCGTGAGTGAGAGGTAAGTGACTTATGTTTTCGCATTATATAGGGGGTGCAAAGTGGGTATAAGGTTGTTGCAATATTCATATCCTAAAAATGGGTTCCAGAAAACAATTTCCATAATGGGTTGTCGGGTGTCTGAAATGCCTTACGGAAAACATTTTCCGTAAAAGACTTTTGTATTACGAAAAATGTTTTCTGGAAGAGGGGTGTGAGGACTGGGTTTTGTATTATGGAAAACATTTTTCTTAAGATATTTTTGCATTATGGAAAACGTTTTCGTAGAAGATTTTTGTATTATGGAAAACATTTCCCATAATATAAAACCCTCTTACGGAAAATGTTTTTCATAATACAAAAACCTCTTACCGAAAACATTTTTCATAATAGAAAAATCTCTTTCGAAAAACATTTTTCATAATACAAAAACCTCTTACAAAAAATATTTTTCATAATACAAAAACCTTTTATGAAAATATTTTTCATAATACAAAACCCTCTTATAGAATACATTCTCCATAATATAAAAACCTCTTAAAAAAAATCTTTTATGTAAGAGATTTTACACCCCACAACCCAATCTCTTTTGGAAAATATTTTTCGAAATATCCTAACTTTTTTTGTCTTAACAAGACTAAATATTCATTCACATATTCTGATTCTGATTGATGCAGGAAACAAATGTGAGGATAGAGGAAGCAATTGTGTTTCAAGCTTGTCAACGTTCTGAGGCCTATTATAGTTTTAGATATGGAAAAATATATTGTACAAGAGGACAATAAGTTAGACTCAATTAGTTTATAACTTGTGTTAGTTTTACATCTTTTAATTCAAATTTGTATCATTTATTTGCTATATTATTATTATAACATAGATTATAAGAGTAAATTTGCGTGGTTCAATGAAAAACACATAATAATAGAAGACACAAAAATAACATAACAAAAATATGTTTTTTCGTTATTTATTGAATATACAATAAAAAGAAGCAATAAAGAAATTTTCTCCACACAAAATTGATCAATTTTTAGTTTAAAAGCTGAGACCTGGTTTAACAAAATCACTTCATTACTACTCGGATTTCGTATTTAATGTAAAATATTAAAAAAAAAATGCTTCCTACTACATTCAACCATCAAAATACATTACAAGTAATATAATTTTATGAGTTAAATTATATTTATAAACTTTGAGATGGTAAACAAGTATATCTATAAAAAGGAGATTTGATGGTTGAATTCATAAAATTACGTTACTTATAAAAATAATAAAACTATATATTTTAAGTAACAAAAATGTATATTATTGACTATTATATATTTATTTATATTTTGAATAATGTATTATATGTAACAAAATTGTGTAACATAATATTAATTTACTAATTGCAAATAAATTGTAGACTTTTAATGTAACTAATAAACTTTTAGATGGTAACAAGTATATTTATGAAGGAGATTTGACACAAGATCAAAGTTTGTTCAGGAAAGAGATCTGACATTTGTGGGGTACCAAAGGGAGAGTGGTGGCTATAATTTGAAGATAAAGGATATATACATGATACAGAATATTTTGCACTCGTGGTTCATATATACAAATGCTACAATCAGAGACAAATCATAGAAACCAAAGGCTTTGGAGCAGAAAGAATCCAAAGAATAAGCACATGTTACATAAACCAAATGGTATCTCTCATCCTTGGTGCTAAATTTAGCCAAATTAAAAGCTTCCACTTACAGCCACACAGGGCTTTCTCTTCTTGCAACACAACCATTCCCATACTGTCATTGCATATATAATTCCTAACCCCATCACATTCCCTTTTCTTTATTCCTTTAAATAATGTCTAAAAACTTAGACTTTAATTGAGTTTAACATTCTTTTGTATTATACTACCCACGTTCAATTTGGTACTTAAATTCTAATTTATCTATACATGGAAGGCACGTGAAGATGTTGGTCTTGCTTGGTCCCACTTTCTTATTCTCAGGTTCAAAACTTAATAAGACTATTTCATGATGAATTACACAATACATATATAGATTTTTTTTTTTTTTTTAACTTTCTATTTTAATCTAAGACATGACCATTTTCTGTATTCCTTATTCTCAGGTTCAAATACAATATAGGCAATTATCCTAGATCAGACAAATCTTGGGTCAGTGAAAAATCACTGTTTAGAATCAGTTTTCATCACAATTGGTGATGGGAGTAGAGTCATGTTATCACATCAAACAGAAGTTGAGTGCATGAAATGTAACTAAATTACTGTAATTAATTAATCCTACAGTGACAAATTCTAATAATTAATGCAAGTGGGTAGTCTCTCATCAGATCATCAAGTAAATGCTCTATGATTGCGACCATCTACTATTTCCAAAACAAGAAGATTGAAAACCAATAGTAGTGTCTGCTGGCATTCAGAAAACTGAAAAATTTCTAAATCAAGCATACAGAAAAGGCAAGCGGAGAAAGATTACAACAAGAGGCAGAGACTACCTAGCTTCCTACCTTTGGTATTCAACTATGTTCATATTCTGATACTTGCCAACATATCAATGGCAGCATTTACTACAAGAGGGTGGATTCATAATATTGTTAAATTTCTCAGGATTATAAAGGGAAAAAGAAATAAGAATGAACAGGAAACTCTCGGATACAATTTTTTAAGATGTTGTTTATACTCTTATTTCCTCAAAATTAGAGTTTTATCTTATTAATGATGTTATAAAAAGTTACATTGAAGTTTATATGAAAACTCTAATTCTGATCCAACAAGAGCATAAACAACACTTAAAACGCTGTACCTAAATTTTGTACATGAAGATGTCGGAAGCATAAATCCGAAACATTAATCCGAGGTACCCTCTTCAACATTAGAGGACCTGGTAGAAGCAGTTGCAACACTATTTGAAGAAGAGGAAGCTGGGGGTGGTGGTGTAGATGTCCATGGAACCACTTGATTTTCTTCACCATCTTCTACCACACCACCCTCATCGTTTTCTACATGATCATCCTCGATGCCATCATCATCATCATCATCGTCATCTTGTTCATGAATCTCGCGGCTGCAGCTCTCACTGTTATTGTTAACACAAGTGTTGCAAACTGAGATGGTGGGTACAAACTTGGGTCCAGTTCCGTGCCAAGCCGTTAGCGACTGACAAACGTGGCAGAGAAGAATCCTGGGATGTTTGGTGACGAGGAAGTTTGCACTGTGAACCTTAGCATCGCATCCCCAACAGAGGCTCGCTTGATCTGATTCACAGGACAACTTCGCAGGACTGTTACAGAGATCACACTTCCTCATCTCAACCTTAAACTAAATTCTCTTCTCTCTTGTTTTTTCTTCCACAGATTTTGCTTTCTCGCTCTAAGGTGGAAAAATCTGCAGAGAGAGAAAAAAATAAAAATAAAAATGGTGTAGTGTAAACGCTGATATTAGTCATTTAAAAATAAAAAAAGTGTTAGACCCTGAACGATCGGAAATTAAAGAATCTTGCATGATGGCAACTAAGTTTATGTCTCTGTATAAAGGCAAATTAGTCCTCCTTCTGTCATTCAATCTTCAAGAATATTGCCACCGGCAAAATGCATATTTTTTTTTATTTTCTGGTTAATTACAATTGAAGACTAATATAATAAAGTCTTATTTTTAGCAATTAATTTAATTATTTACTCGAGAAAAAGGCAAGGAAAAACTATAGTTGTTTATGACTCGGAGTCGAACAAAGTTGGTCACCCAGGTAGTTTCAGCTTTCAACAAATTCATGATTCATGTTTCCAGTTTTAGTCATCTTCACATCAGTGTTTGAACTTAGTGAACTCAGTTGAATTTCTTACATGGATTTGTTCAATAGGATGAAGTCACTAAGACAAATTTCAACCACTTCAGAGATGGAATTTAGAGATGTTGGTTCTGATATTAAAAAAGAAAATATTAATAAAATAAAATCTGTTTTTGTTTAAAAATTAAATTTTTTAATTCCTTGGCTGCTTAATCTGAAAGCAGTGAACATGGTAAAGTCGCTTGGAAATTCATTGGTGGAGAAATTTGAGAGTAAAATGATTATGATGGCACACAGAGAGAATGAGGTAGATAAGATATTATTGAAGTGGGTTATTCGCACAGCAATAACCAGAGATTGGCACATCAGATTGCACTAATATTTTTAGTTAGGTGTGACTCTCTCTCAATGTATGGTTGGTTCCTTCATGGCAGTGTACGAATGCACTTAATTCTGTCTCTCTGAATCACAAACACACCCATACAGCGATGAATGAATCTGTGGGCTCTTTGTGAGGTTTGCCTCAATTTTCTCTTGGAGTAGGTTGGTTTTGGTACAGAGGTTTCTGTGTGCTCCTTGACACCTATCCACCAAATTATGATTAAATAGTGTATGTATAAGGAATGCTATATTATCACAATACATAATATATAAAGTTCATACTAATCATAACCCAGTTTCCCATATCCAAACTAAATTCCAACAACTTTGTATAACAAAATGGTTGATTAACAGTTTGATCCGTTATTTTCTTGTTATCACAGTTACTGATTACTGATATTGTTATTTACTTTTATCTTTGTTATCAAATAGCCAATTCAATAAAAAACTGGTGAAACAATTTTGAACTACAAAGTCATTCTTCAGTAAAACCATTTTTAAAATTGATGAGTATGTCCAAATCGATAAAAATAAATAAATAAACATCGATTAATAATAACTACTTGTTTTAGAAAAAAATTAATGATTTTTTAATATAATGTTATTTTGAATTTTTTTTTCTCTTAAAATAACAAATGTAAGTTATTGAATCATTTTCTTTTAAAAAATTGTTATCACTAAAGAATATCTTACTCTACTATTCCCACTTAAACTTAAATATAGCAATTTATTCAACTTTTTTGTTTATTTTAAATGGTAAAACATATGTAATATGTTATTTTTAATTGTTTATGTTTTTGAGTTATGATATTATTTCTCTAATGTTATTTATACATTATTTAATTATTATTATGATATATAATTTATAACAATCAATAAAAGTGATTATCCTATTTCGTCTACACAATTTTTTTTCCCAAAATTATCCTTGAGATATAATTGTTTTATTTATTTTTCACTCGAAAGCTTCTTTATTTACAAAAAATTTATTTAATAACTTTTCATAATCTACAAAAACTGTTTCATTCTTTCCAAAATTATTCTTGAAATGTTTATTTTTCTCGCATGAAAACTTATCTACCTACAAAAGTTGTAATCAATCAAAGTATTTTGACCACCTTTCCATTATCTATAAAATTGTCTTCGCCAAAAGTTTATTTAAAAAAAATTCTTTTCTTTATTTTTTTTTTTCATTCACTGTTATAAATATCTATTACGAATTACGAATCTTATAAAAAATGAAATTGAAGACCACTTACATTTCACAAGATTTAAAAATTTCAAAATTTGACGAAGTTATTTCAACTGGGATAAAAACACAGTTTCAATTTAAGATTTGTACACAAAAATAAATATTTATTACGATTAATGATAAAAATCTTCCATCTTGAAAGTAAAAATATTCTAATTAATTGAACCGTCAGCTCCGTGCATTATTAAACGTTAACGACTATGCGTTTCACATCTGTTGGGAATTTAGGGATTTGCGTTTACTGATCTCAGTCTTGCACCTCACTATCGCACTGATAATGGGGTTTCTCTTCTCATCGTAACTTGCGCAGGTTCACTTAAACCTTTCCCATTTCTTCTTCTTTTATTTTCATGTCTCAATGCAAATTGAAAGAGATTTCAACGTGATTTATTCGGTTTACAGTTACAGCTCCGAGAAAGGGTTTTCCTAACACCGCTAATGAAATTGCCGGTAGGTTTCTATTAAGTTTTCATAGTTTGTATTTTAATGCTGCCGTGTGCGTCGAAATATCTCTCTCGTGATGTGACACAAAGAAAATATTGTAAGATTTTGATTGCCAATATATTCACCTCTTTTTGGCGTTGTCGCTGTAGTTTTTTTATTGTAAGGTTGTGGTTGTCTCCTGGTATGACTTTAATTGAATTTCATTAGTGGAATTTTTGCCGTATTTTGGAGATTGACATGAAGGGATATTGCTTGTGGCAGGGTTGTGCAGTTTTTGAATAGATTGTTTATTCTCCAAGAAAGTAGTGGATATTAAAGAAGACCGAACTGCTTTGGGGGCAAAATGCAGAGTAAAGAAGCAGTCGTGGAGGATGGGGAAATAACGTCGTCTGTGACTTTTGCAGACTCTGAATATGACGAGTGGAACAGTTATGGGGACGATGACATAATGCAGCAACAGTATACAATTCAGGCTGACGAAGCTAAGAAAGTTCCATTTGTGGGTGACAAGGCAAGGCTAAGTGAATAACTCTGTCGATCTTATTTCGTTTTTTATCTAGTGATTTAGGTTTAATTGGTTTATAATTTATCGTGGTAGTAACTTTCCTTGAAACTCTGAATTTGACGCATTTGATCTTGAGGAAAATGCTACAAGTTATTACGTACGAATTGTTTTTTTGTCCATTATCATTATTTTTATTCTTTGCTGCTACTTTTCTGGATGGAAGGGGTGGAATATAATTTTAACAATGAGTGTATCTGTGTATGGACAATGATTTCATGTGACAAACTGGCAGGAACCGCTGAGTAGCTTAGCTGCTGAATATAAATCTGGCAGTCCTATCTTGCTGGAGAAAATAAAGGTTTGCTAACCTTTTATTTCTGCTTCATCTGTGCTTTATTTTCTCCTTTCATCTTTTCATGTTTGTTGAGTTTTTTATATTACCCTTAATGCAGGTGCTTGATGAGCAATATGCTGCCATTCGTCGCACTCGGGGAGATGGAAACTGCTTCTTTCGAAGCTTTATGTTTTCGTATCTTGTATGTCTTAGTTTATCTAGCGTACAAGCATATCCATTTCTTTAAATTGGAGGGCTATTTTGGGGTCAATGGAACATGGAATTAAATATTCCTATAATTTTGGCCAATGATTGAATTGTCATAAAAAATTTTTTCCCCAGGAGCATATTATGGAATGTCAAGATCAAGCAGAAGTTGATCGTATCCAACCAAATGTTGAGAAAAGTAGAAAAGCATTGCAGACCTTGGGTTATGCAGACTTGACTTTTGAAGATTTTTTTACGGTAAGTTATGTGCTGCAATTCCTAATCTTTGTGGGATACACATGTGTGCTTATTTATTTGTTACTAACATTTTAATATTCTCTTGGCTAAATTGCCTACACCCCACTCAAGTTTGAAAGATGTCAAAAATTTTTGGTTGCTATTAATCGAAAAAGGTATATTGCATTGTGTGGTACTAAGACTATCTTCAATGGAAGTGCTTAAGAGAGGTGGTTAATCCTAAGCATTATTGCTTAGTTTTTTTAGCACTAGAGCGTATGAGCTAGCGTTGGGTGTACTAATTTTTGTATACAAATTATACGAGCACCGTTGTTTACAAATTTTGGACAAAAATAAAATTACAGAGAAATTGTAAAACTAAAAGTTTACGGTTTAGGATAATGAAACTCAATCAATACAATTAAGTTCCTAAAAAAATCACAAAAAGAATATCAATTGAAGGATCCATAAATCTAGATTACCATTGGAGTTAATTTCATTAAATAGTCCTAAAATCTATGTGGCTTTACAAGTTCCACAAAATTAAGTTAAGCAATCCATTTAAGAAACCATGCATTGTGGATGCTCTAATCTCTCTCCTAAAGTTTGTTTTGGTTGAAAGTAGCACTCAATACTTTTTATACCCAAATAAACAGCGGGAAATGTTTAAAAAGGTTTTTCATATATCTTGTCTTAATTCCTTAACAGTCTTATGTGAGAATTGGGTGATTAGTGATAACTTCTATTCATGTGTTCAAAATTAACGACATTATATAATCCTTGTGTAACTAACTTTGTGTGGAATAAATTTGAACTCTTTTTTTTTTTCTTTTTTCCAAAAATTTAAATAAAATAAAGTAGATTGCCTTAGTTATCATGTGATTGGCACTTAACATGTTCAATATGATTGCTGCCTTTTCTTTATTCTTTTCGTTCCCTTTTAAATCACCTTGAGCTTGATATCTTGTCAAACACAAAAAGGTAAGCAACTTCAATAGAACCCAGAAAGTTTGGGGCTTGAACAGTTATGTTATGCTACGCCTGTGAACCCGGCAAAGTGCGTTTACACATACAGGAGTATTCACAACTTCTAGCTTTTCTTCTAAGTTTTAATTTTTCAAATGAAAATTCACTGAAATGGGAAAAAAAAATAAAAATTCTGGTTGTTCAAATTGATAGGAAAATCATACAATAGAACAACTATATCTCGTTTTAGTCTACAGGAAATTTTCTACAGAGGATATCTTTTGACATTGTTCTTCTATTTGTCATGGTGAAAGTATCGTCAATGCTTGAAATACATGTTTACTGTTTTTAAGAAAATGGGTTGAAGTGGAGAACTGGACCCTAGGTGGTTATTTATTCTTAATCTGTAGGGGCATTTAGCATATGTTGGAAAGCTCATACAATTAATTTCATCTTCTGAGGATATAAATAAATTACTTTTGATTAACACTATTGTTGTAAAAATTCTAGTTATTCCTTGAGCAGCTGGAATGTGTTATTCAAGGGAAAGAGACGTCCATAAGGTGCTAACTTTTTCCTTCACGAATATACCTTGTTTACAATAATGAACCAGAAGCATGATATGGTCGTAACATTTAATTTCAGCAACTTTCTGTTTATGTAGTTTTCTTATTCTTTTCCTACTTCTGCTGGGGTTTTGTTTGAATGAACTTTTAATTAATATGATCGCAGTCATGAAGAGCTTGTTATTAGAAGCCGAGATCAGTCAATATCTGATTATGGTGAGTGACTTAAAACCTATCCCAAATGCCTTGATCTCATTTCTTCCACATGTCTTGATAAATCTGTTTTGTCAGTCGTTATGTTCTTCAGGTTTGTTACCTCTGCTGAAATACAAATGCGCACAGAATTTTTTGAACCGTTCATACTGGGCTTAACCAATACAACAGTCGAGCAGGTTTGTTCAATGTTGAAATTTTTGTAATTCTTCAGAAAGTTGTTTGTGAAGCTAATATCTGGCAAAACAGAAACAATATAACCATTAGTTCTATTGTTGAAAAACTGTCCTCTCAGTCTTCTGATTTTAAAATATAATTCGTGTTATTTATTGTGGTTTAGTTTTGCAAACTATCTGTTGAACCAATGGGTGAAGAGAGCGACCATGTGCACATTACTGCCCTCTCTGATGCATTGGGCATTCCAATCCGTGTTGTGTACCTTGACCGCAGCTCATGTGATACTGGCGGTGTCAGTGTAAATCATCATGATTTCATGCCAGCGGCTGGTGATCTCCCAATTGCTAGTTGTAGCTCCGAAAAGAACATTCCTTTCATCACTCTGCTATATCGCCCTGGTCACTACGATATCCTCTATCCAAAGTGACGATGACATTTTGGGGAAATGAGCCCTTGTTACTTTTTTGGTGGTGTGTGGAGCCATAACAGCTCTGCACTCAATTCGGTTGCTAACGGACGTGTGGTCTGTACCTTGTTAATGTTGAATGGTAAATTTTCTTGGATGTTATCTGTTTAGAAGATTGATCAACAGAGTACTTCAACATTAACGCCTGAGAATTAAAACTCAGCTTGATACTTTGTGCTTTATATGTTGTCCTTTTCTCACTATCTCTGTATGGGGGGTTATTGACTGTGTAGCTTCTGTAAAATGAAGCTACACGGCTACGGGCTTGATTGAAGGGTTTTACTTTTATTTTTGGTCCAAGTGAGTTTAGCTTTGTATTGATAAATGGAAGGCCTGGGCTGCCAAGCCCACTATATCATATATTCACTAGGGCTCATGATATTGCGTTTTTTTATTAAAAATATTTTTGAGGGAAAAGCATATCCGTTTTGGTTTAACTGATCAAGCGAAGAGGGGTACGATAGGAACTGTCGTATAATATTTACCTTCCACTACCCCACATTATATTTCGGATAGGGAAAGTAGTAGTTTTGACCAGCGCCTCCCCAATCTTTAACTTTCCATTATTTAAAACAGTCACTGTCATGTCGCAATGACACCCCTTTTTCATTGTAAGAGTAATAATTACTCTTTTCATTTAAGCCAAACAACTTTTACATTTTTTTCTTTTCTTCCCTTTATTTTGTTTTTAACTGTATCCATACTCAAACATCATACTGTAACCTATACCAGTTCGTATCATGCAGCCAGTATTGTGAGTGGTCTCCGCAATGCTCCAAGAGGGTAATGTGACCAATGAGTAATATTCGGTTTAAAGGATTCAATATTGCTGCAGATTACTGTATTTAAAATTTTACATTCTCATGTTTGATGAAAGCTATTTTTACGTGTACGTTTAGTAAATAAAATTACACTGTCATTCATTGATTATATATCGTTGATCATCGATTATAATTTTTGTTAATGAAATTTTTAAATTGATTTAAATTTAAAATAATCGATTAAAAAATATTCAAGTTATATATATATATATATACACACACACACATATATATATATAACCAAATCAATAAAAAATTAATAACTTCTAAATAATTTCTTTACTCTGTTCTCATTAGTTTTTACTCTACCAAAAATTAATATTATATATATAATATATAAACTAATTTCACTCGTAAGTGTATTAAATTTTACAAACTTTCTTAAAATTTTTAAATATTGTTTTCATAAAAGGATGCATATTATTGATAGGGTATATCTAAATGTGATTTTTATTATAAATAAAAACAGAGATAGTATTCCCGAGACAGTTTTGTCTTTTGGTATGGGGTTTAAGTGTTTTTGTTCGTGTATCAATGATATTATAATATTTTAAATATTTTCGCCTGAAGAAAAGGATATCATGATTACATCTACGGCATTTACTAAGGTATTCATTGATAAAGTATAATACGATAGATATTCTCTTTTTAAGAATAGGATAAATTATACTTATGTTTTATGAGATTTGATAAAAAAAAAAACATACTTGATATTCCTCCTCGTATATAATTTTAACCTTATTCAATATATAAAACTTAATACAATTTTGCGTATGCAACTACATATTGCTATAAATCAAAAAGAAGTTTATATGGGATAAAAAAAACGCCGAGTAGAGTGAAATTTTCTTAAACCCGAGTTTTGTCCAATAAAATAAATGGAAAAATTGGATGTTGTATAATTTTTATATCTTTTTAGTGATTCCATGCTGAGAAGTGGTTTTAATTAAAATTATTCAAATAGGAGAGATGTGGGGAAACGAGAAAAACATAAAATTGAGTAATGTAATGGAAAAGGATAAAAAGAAAAATAACATTTTTTAAAAATATTTTAACACAGGTTTACATATGTAACACGAGTTTTACTCCATCAATGAAAGCGTCCTCATATAGATTTGTATACAATCAATAAATAAGGCTCCACCAGAAATTATTAAGAAATAATTGTCTGCAATCTTCCAGCACATAACTTTGACTGTTTTTGTCAAAACCAAATTTCATAGCAGATACACAAAAATGGAGGTAATAGTAATAACTTAATAAGTGGCATTGTTGAATAAGAAAACTCCATTCAACTACTTAACCACAAATCGCAATTACACACCACAAACAGCTCCATAAAAGAAAAAAGAAAAGCACCTAAGAAAATTATAAGAAGGAGCTGAGTGAGAGAAGAAGAGACTAATGAGAAGGGAAAATGGCTTCCTCCAAAAGTTCCTTGGAATTGTTCATCAAAGCAGGACTCAACCTGAACATGAGGGTGCAGAACTCCATCTCATCCAGTGCTCCATCACCATCAAGATCACCTTCTCTTAGCATGCACCTTATCTCATCATCATTCATCCCTTCCAACCCCAGCAATGCAGAGTTCCTCTTCAAGCTCTCAAACGTTATCACCTTCTTCTCTCTGTCCATCAACAACTGAAATCCATTCGTCAGCTCCTTCATGAACCCCTCAGTCCCCAGTTTCTCCATCATTGCAGGGAAGTAGTCCTCAAAAACAACCGTGTTCCTCCTGGATGCCATTCCTGCTTTGGCTATTTTTACTTTCTCAATGCAACACAACACTTGTGACCAAAAGAAAAGCAGAGAGAAAAGAGAAATGGGGTTTGTGTTCTATAATGAGAACAAAGGAGAAAACTTTTGGTGTGGGGAAGTTGTTAATATGGGTATGTGCATTTATATAGTGAGATGAAGAATGAAAGAAGGTGCTGGAGGAAGGAGTGATGGTCGTGTTCTTAGAAGTTGACAATTCAAGTACACAAGATAGTTTTGTAAAGGAAAATTTTAAATGTCCATCTCATCGATCGGGTTATGATGATGAGTAGGACAAAAAAGAATGAAAGAGAAATTGATAGGTGTCATAAATAATACATATGATCATAAATAAAGAATAGAAAAAATAATTAATATGAAAATAAGCTGGAACAAAAGAAAAGTATTCGTAATATATCCATTTAAAATTATCTTTTAAGCATTTTTTGTGGTTAGTTTGATCTATTAGCAATTGCTATTTTTTGAGGGGGTTGGTTTTTATTTGATGAGTCTTTTGTAGCTTTAATAAAATTTAATTAATAATAAAGGGTGTAAGATGATAATAAGTATTTTTGTAAAAGAGAAAAGAGATGGTGGGGGTTGTTAATTGGCACTATTTTTGCTTGAACAAATTGGAGGCAGATTTGTTGTCTAAAGGGGTTACTCTTTCGTGGAAGGTGCGTGGGAACCTCTGCAGTGTGACAAACGAAGGTACAACATGCTCATAACACTGACTCATGAAGTTAGCATTTTCCTCTCTTTCAAGAGACATAAGAATTTGGTACTTTCTTGGGTTTTGGACCAACCTCGCCAAATCCAAACACCAAAAGGTAATAAACAACGAAAGCAAGAAGATGCCGTGAGGCAGCTATGTTGTCCAAAGAGTTGACCCACACAAATAATTTAAGGAACTCATGTTGGATTAGGTGTTTAACAACGATAGTTGTACTCTAACTTGGATCATATATATTATACTACTAATTTTTTTTAATTGTGATGCTATAATACGTTTTTTTTTCAAGGATCATAAATAATATCCAATAATAAGCTCATACTCGCACAATTATTACATTCTTTTGTCTTAAGAAGAGCATTATATTACAGAGTTCAAATAGTTAACTTTTTTTCTCTCGACACTTTGATGCCGTGATGGAATAATGCATCGTGGATTTGAAAAAGAATGAGGCTTTTACTTTGTTGGTTTGCTTCTGACAAGTCATTTTTTTATTTTTTATTTTTTTGATAGCTATATAAGGCAAAGGAAGAAAAGTACACAGGGAAGGTGCCGAATTGCTATAAAGAGAAAAAACAAAGGAGTCAAATCATAGAAATTTCATGTAGTTTTCGAACGTTTGGACTTAACTCTGTGTTTGCTCAGATTCTGTCTTGGTGAGTTTGGTTTCTACAGTTACGTGGCTTCTATGAAACATGGTTTTGGCAAAAGTAGCACTGTGTACGGCTTCTTTTTCACAGCAATTGGACCTAAAATAATGGCTTCTCTTCTCTCCATCATAATCACCATCATACTAGTAACTACTCTAAGGTTATTATCATGCCAAAGACGACTATGGTATCCTATAAAATAGATTAATGTCCCCAAAATTACTAGCAATCAAATCATTGATGATGGCTATATGTATCCAAAATTTTGGGAAGAGCTTCTTCTTCACGGACAATAAAAATAAATTTGCCTTTTTGGATCATTGGATGGGAAGGGAAAGTGGATAGAAATTTAAAAAGGGTTGAATAAAAATATATAAAAAATAAATTTTAAATTAAAAAGTGTTTACCGTTATGTTGCAGTATATAGAAATAAAAGGAGGAGATGAAGAAAAAGGGAAGACGTAAAAAATAATAATTATGGTTTATAGAGGAGAAGTGAAGAATCTTTATTAAGAGAAAAGTACATTAAGATTAGAGTGGATTTGCATGGAAATAATTAATCAGTTGTCCACATATGTGTTTGTCCAAAGTTTCTATTCTCCTTATTTTTTTGTATGTGTCCATAATAATATTAACGATAACAACATTCATAATGATGATGATAATTTATCCTTATCTGAAAATTCATTTTTATTTATATAACATTTATTTTTACTCTATTTTTTTTTTTTCATGTGCTTACTTCTTCTTCTTCTTCTTTTTTCTCTCCATCAACCCTATTACAACCTCTAATTCTGTGTTCATTTCATCATACCCTATTACAACCTCTTCTATTTTTGTAACAACCAAACAAAATATTATTTATTTATTTGTTATATATAGGTCAGTTTTAGAGTTTTATTGTTTATTTCCATTTTTAACTTTAAAAGTGTGAGTTATGTTAAACCCTGTTTGGTAATAAATATTATAAAAGATAAATATTCATTTTTTAAATTTCTTAACATTCCAAAAAAGATATGCATATTTTTCAATATTCTTGGTCCTATAACTTTGCTATCATTTTAAAACATGATCATACAATAAAAATATTCAGCTATACAATTCAGTTTAGTTTTTTTTTTAAACTATTTTTAAAGTTTAATTCAATTTTTTGTGAATTTAGTTTAATTCATGCTTCATGCTCACTCCTAATACTAATTTTTTCTAGGAAATCTTTACTCATAAATCAATGATATCATAATGTAAAATTATGAAAGAAGATTTTTTTTATTAGATCACACATGTGATCAAAAGAACTCAAAATCAAGGATACGTGAGAAAAGAAACTTACTCAGAATCAAAATTTCATTAAATTAAATTATCCTATATTCTTCTACTTCAAATTCATAATTTTTTTAATGAATAGATAATAAAAACCATCTTTTAAAATTAGAAAAAAAAGTAAGATATTTTATAATTTGAATACAATATATAAATAATTTTTTTAAATAATAAAATATGCATGCTTGTTTAACATTATAAAAGAGATTGTTACAAATTCTTTAAAATTATCGGAGATATTTCATAATTATTTTTTAAATTTGATTAATTAATTAAAAATAGAATATTGATGTAACTAATATATATATATATATATATATATATATTTTATTGGCAAATTTAAACATTAAAAATATTGAAAGTCGCATTCATTAAATTTTAAGAGTATAATTTGTGTAAGCATATATAATATGCTAATAGCATCTACAGTTTTCCTAGAAAAGGTATATATAGTATTTTTATGCTTTACATTCTACTACTTATTTTATATATTTCATGAAAACTTAGTATTTTTGGCTGGCAAACACGAAATCTCCTAGGTGTGAAAGTGCCCAAGGCAAAGATGGGAGTGTAAATAGCAAAGATGGGAATATCATTGATATGAACAGTTTTTGAGTGGAGGTATTCAATGATAGGCAATTGCTTCCTGCACTCGCTTGATGCATCCCATCGGAATATGTGAATGATATCTATAATCTTGTTAATAAAGATAAAAGATGTTAGGATATTTCGAAAAATATTTTCTAGAAGAGATTGGATTGTTGGGGTATAAAATCTCTTATGGAAAATATTTTTTGTAAGAGTTTTTGTATTATGAAAAACGCTTTTCATAAGAGGGTTTTGTATTATGGAAAATGTTTTTCATAAGAAGTTTTTATATTATAGAAAATGTTTTCCGTAAGAAGTTTTTGTATTATGAAAAACATTTTTCGTAAAAGAGTTTTGTATTATGAAAAACGTTTTCGGTAAAAGATTTTTGTATTATGAAAAACATTTTTCCGTAAGAGGGTTTTGTATTATTGAAACCTTCTCTTACGAAAAACATTCTTCGTAAGTCACTTTTTCACTTTCATCCCATCACGGAAATACTTTTCTGTAAGCATTTTCCCACCCCCGCTCTACTACGGAAATGATTTTTCGTAAGACGATTTCCCACCCCCATAGCCTCTTACAGATTTTGTTTTCCATAACGAAATCTGATAAGGGGGTAAATATTGTGGAATCGTATTAATACTACTAACAGCGTTCAATTACAATGAGCAGTGCTACGGGAGCATAAAACAATAGCTACTAAATGGAAAAGCTTATAGTAATTATGGAAATGACTGTCTCAAGCTCGTATACCGGCCTGCAAGCACCTGGAATAATAGAAGGGAATAGAAT
>Ga0099825_1002998_pt1 | contig 22534 bp, 8 predicted proteins | sample SiratroredBW_FD_76838 | JGI IMG/M metagenome (GOLD analysis project Ga0099825, IMG submission 76838) | Root nodule microbial communities of legume samples collected from California, USA - Siratro red BW | ecosystem: Host-associated > Plants > Roots > Nodule | place: USA: California | collected... | reverse complement strand
GTTTCAGTTTACTCGTTCAGAAAGGTAACTCGTGTTTTTTTTTTTTTTTTTTTTTTTTTTTTTTTTTTATGATTTTTTTTTTTTTTTTTTGTTTTTTTTTTTTTTTTTTTTTTTTTTTTTTTTTTTTTTTTTTTTACTGTTATGACTGTGATTGGTGTCTCTGTATTCTACTTGAAAATATAATTTATATAGTACAAAAAAAGTAATTAAAATAGTATACCAGGGCAAACATTTTAAAATGTATGTAGATAGTACACAAAATAAATTGAAATAGTACACTAGGGGGAAAACAATCTAAATGCATATGTTTAATTAGAGTTTTTTTTTTTTTTAAATAGGGAAATGAATATATTTTAAATAAATTAAAAATATGGATTAGTGGTGTTCTAAGATAATGGTGTTTTAAATTTTTTAATAATTTTTAAAAATAGTAGAAACCGGTTTTTCAATCATACTTGTACAGCATAACATGGAAAGTTGTTACTTTAAATGTTACGAAGAATTTAGTCTTTGATTGTACTTCTTAATAAAACACTACAAAGTTATCATTTATCGTTGAAACAAATTTGTCATTAGCTTGCAAGTATGGAGGCTTTTTTTTTTTTTTTTTTTTTTTTTTTTTTTTTTTTATTTTTTATTTTTTTTTTTTTTTTTTTTTTTTTTTTTTTTTATTTTTTTTTTTTTTTTTTTTTTTTTTTTTTTTTTTTTTTTTTTATAGAAATTAAAAGATTACTATTAATATATATTTTTGTATCAATAATATGATATATCATATTATTGATAACTTATATTAACGAACTTATTTATCAGTTAATGCATTATTATACTGTTAGTGTTGATCAATGATATATATATTTATATTATTAATTTAATCCTTATTAAAGAAAAAATATACTTATAACTATAATATATTTTGTAAATATATAACAACCTTTTTAGAGAAATGTTAATTTCAACATTCATTGATGTTACTTCTGTATATACTTCCAAAGCATCAAGCAGCCTAATCTCAATTTTCATCATGAGAATTTAGGTCAACTTGTATGTGCATCAGTGGGGAATAAATATATTTCAAGTGATTAATCAGATCCGGCAAGTTAATTAAATATATTATCAGTTGTTCAAACCATGTGAAATTAAACAGAAAACGCGTAAAAAATACTCAGAAAGTAGGTACATATGTTCTAGCATTTAATACTTCACCTAAGTTCTTAATTGATATGGATCATTGACTTAGACTTTTTTCTTCTTGTTTTCTTTTTTCAACAGGCAAAGAGTTTTTCAATGGGTTGGTTTCACGAGTTCCTGGAGGTAATGAGAGCTCAATAATCACACTGTATTTTTTTTTCTTAGTGATGTATAATAAGAAATAATCGTAATTTATACCTTTTTAAAGATGTAAAAGTCAACAAAGTTAAGCTATGATAACCTATTTAACTTCTCTTTAAATTAATCATTTGAGCAATTGGACACAATTGATTGACTTCTGAATTAGCTAACGCTCACAATTAATTGACTTCTTATTGGATTATACTAAAGGTTAAGACACTATACATTCAATCAATTTCGTAATAATCTTCCAAACAATTTTTTTTTTTTTATCTTTTTTAAACAAATCTTATATTGCCAGGAAACCCTATAATTTTTTTTATTGATGATGATCATTATTTCAATTTCATTTCAGTGCCACTTGAACTTTAAATTAACAAATTATGAAGTTAATTATTTTCATCATGACAAAGAAACGTTGAATGAGATGGCGACTAAATAGTTTTTTATTCTTGCAGCCAGGGCTAGTTGCACTGGAGAAAACGATGTATAAATAAAATAATAAAAATGCTTAACATGTTGTGAGAGACTACTTACCATACTATAATATAATATATATGTGATGAAGACATCACTCATAATTTTGAAGTCATTATCCTTATTATAAATCGTGGAATGTTCCACAAATATATGATAAAAATTATATTTAATTCTTATAACATATTTACTCTAACGTGCGGCACTATTATATTGATTATATTGATTATGGTGTATTTTGGTTGAAATCAGAGGCAGGCACTGGAGAGTTATCCATTACTGTAACAGATCCATCTACTAGTGTTCCACCACCTATCATCACAACAAGAACAACAGGGAGTAGTAAGGGTTGGGAAATTCTTAAAAGCATCGTCTATGGTAGTTTGGCTGAATTGTTAGCAAGCCTCAGCGTTGTGACATCTGCAGCAAGTGCTGATTCTACCACATGTATGTAATCAACTTTAATTTCTCCTAATTTTGCATTTTAAATTTCATTCCACTACAATATATAGGTTGCATGAGATGCATTTTACTTGAAATTAATAATACTGTTTTCCTTGGAAAAATGAACTAGCTAATAACTAATGCAAGTAATCCACTAGAATATCAAACAAGTGTAATTATGCATAAATTCAATTTAACAATGCCACATTTTTTTATTGAGACCTATTCATTATTTTAATGAAAAGGGCATGGATATTATTATTATTATTATTATGAATAAAATAATAACAATTTTCTCTGTAAAAATAGAAAAAGTGAAAGAAGTTTTTATAATTCAAAATTAGTTCATATATAAATTAAAAAATAAAAATTTAACAAATTTATTGAAAAGAATTTTGATTTATACATAAACTAATTTCAATATATGAAAGGTTTATTTTTTTTCTCTATCATAGAAGTTGTTAGGAAGAGTTTTTATTTTTCAAACATGCTATTAGTTTAAAACATTCCTGAAATTATATGATATCATTGACCAGTAGTGTTGTGCTAGCAAATTTAAATTGACTATAATGTTTTTGCTCAAATTGTGTTTGCAGTGAGTATTGTTGCTCTGGGTATTGCAAATCTGATTGGTGGACTTACGGTGTTGACTCATAATGTGAGTTTTGTTCATTGCATGATTGTTGTAATTCCATGTCTGCTTTCCCTCCCTTTTCTTATTTTCTGCCTTTAATAATTTTGGTGTTTGTGTTCCACTTAAAAGTTCAATCAATATGGAGAATGCTAACCAGAGAGGACATACTAGTCAAAAGTAGGAAACTCATACATGACTATAATCAGTATATCAGTTCATTTTCACCTAAATTCAACAAGAGTTTTTAATTTCTTAATTCTTTATTGTTCTCAAGAAATTTTGTTAATTAATTTACTTTTCTTCTCCTTATTTCCTCCATAATATAACATGTTTATATATATATATATCATTTATGTGCCAAGAATGTTTTATCATTAGCCATTAGCAAGGACTTGCACTTTTGAGGATTATAACCAGATACTCCAGTCTAGTTTTCACATTATCCAATTGGATCACTGTGCTGAGTGTAGAAAGTGGCTTGATTGATAAGTGTTCTACAATTGTTTTCTTCTTAGAGTTTCTACCCCTCGCTTAAAGAATTTTTAATAATAAGTGTAAGTTAGAAATTACATTTTAGTTTAAAGAATTGTTAAAAATTTAAGTTTAAGTTGGAAATAACAATGAACGGGATACATAATATATAAGGAGAACCCTTTTATATAAAACAAAGTCCTGGTTAAGGATTAAGTGTAATAAACTTAATTTTGGATCTATGTAAAACAAAGTTAACCTTTAATTTTCATCGGTGCTTTGGATTTCTAATATATGTGTTTACACATGAAATATGGGATCAAATGTAAAAAAGTTTTTCTAATCTCTTCAAATTAAAAAAAAAAATGATTTAGTTCGTAAACTCTAACTTTGAGTAACTATAAAAACAATTTTAAACCTTTAAATTTGATAACCTAAAAACAATTTTAAACCCTAAAACCTAAATTAAGTCTCAATTCTAAATCTCAAAAAATTATTTTCATCCTTAAATTTATTATTAAACATTAAATTTGTATTTTTTTTAATTTTTGATAGGCTATAAAAATTTAAAATTTGGAACCACAACTACAATTGTAGGTTAGCATCTTTAATCATAACAACTTGTTTGAAGGTTAGCATTTTACATGAATAAAACTATAATTTTATTTTCATGAAACTAAGTGTTCCTATACATGCTTACAGATTAGGGACTTGAAAGCTTCAAAACCAAGAGAAGAAGAAAGTGAAACAGAAGATGCAGAAGTGGATAAATATTATGAACTACTAGGAAAGAGGGAGAACTTCTATCTACATGCCTTTTTTGCCATCTTATCATTCCTTATATTTGGGTTAGTGCCCCCGATAGTGTATGGCTTCTCATTTCGTGAGAGTGATGACAAGGATCTGAAGCTTACGGCAGTTGCAGTTGCTTCTCTAATTTGCATCACATTTCTTGCCATTGCCAAAGCTCATACGCAAAGAGGCAATAAAACTTTCATGACTTACTTCAAAACTGTGACATTTTATGTTACCTCTGGAGTATTGGCCTCACTACTAACTTATGTAGCTGGAGCCCAGATGAAGAAACTGGTAGAACAGCTTGGATGGTTTCAACCAAAATCAAACTTTGGTTTGCCTCTTCCTAACATGAGTGTTGAGAATTCTGGATGGGGTTCATACTAATAAGTAATTTGATCTATTTGTTTTATGAAAGAATAAATGATAGCGTTTTTAATAGCATTTTTCATTTTTATATAGGCCGGGAAGGAATTGTGTTGGACAATGTATGCAATATCAAGCTTTCATGGGTGCTTCTTCTTTTTGTTTTTCTACTATTTAATTGGTTGGGTGCATTTTTATTATTTCATTGTACTGTGTGACTTTGGTGGCAGTTTCAGCAGAGTTTAGTTATGAATATTGAGTAATCCAGAAGCATGTTTAAGATATATAAGACGACCAATGAATATTCAGTAGGAGGCAGAGTCTTCTTCATTTAATTTGCTACCTTTGTCAGGAAAAAAGAAACGAACATAATAAACCATAGGTGTTGAGCACAAGCACAATCCAACATGCCAATTTCTTGAAGAAGATGATAAAGAAAAAGGCATACCTAAGACTAAAACTAAATAAAAAACATAGACTGACAGAACAAATGAAACAAGAAAGTGGAAAACGCACGATTAAATTAATAAAACACATATCGATGAGAATACAAGAAAATTAAGACAATTTGTGGGAGAAAACTTAAAAGACAAATTTACAAATAGTGGAAATTTGATATTCCTATCCTATCATTAATACTAAACAAATATAGAGGACGAATCACATTTTTAATGTAAATAAACAATCATATATAATAGTATATATTACCAAAACACTGAGGTCTTATAATTAATTAAACTCCCAATATATATTTGTATCTTCTAAAACAGATAACAAACGAGAAAAGATGAAAACATTTTAATTTTTAATGATTCATAAATATAAATATAAGTAAAGTTTCATCTTCAATTCAAATAGAAACAATTACCATTCTAAATCAGGTTTCATAATGAACATTGAACAAGATTTTAAACGTGAAACACTTTATATTAACCGCTCTCGTACCATAAAGTATTTGTCAGCATATGTAAACCGATAGTAATTTTTTCTAATTGAATTACTCAATCTTCAAGAATAATTTACTTCCTTATTATTATAAAATTTTATTAATTAAGACAAAAAATAGAAAACTATCCGGACATCCCAAATTTAATAATAAAATAATAGATTTTTGGACATCATATAATGATGTAAGGATTTTATTATGCCTTAATTTGAAAAAAAAATAATTTCAACGGAATATATATATATATATATATATATATATTATTAATGTTTATAATAATAATATTAATAATAATAATAACAGTATTTTTATAATAGTAATAATAAAATAATAATAATAGTAATATGATGATAATAATAAATATTATTGTTATTATTATTATAATTATAATAATAAATATAATAACAATCATTGACAGAAAAAACTTCTCAGGCAAATTTTCCAAATTACTGTAATAATTAGTGCAATTTTTATATGAAATTCTTAAAATGGTATATTTTTTTTATTTATTTCTGAATATGGATAAATGGTGCATATATAAGAGACCAGATATAATTGTGAAGAATCCTGACCATATTGCACAAATTAATTTAACATTAAATGAAATCATTAAATGAAATCTTGAAAAAAAGATTTTAATTAATGAGTTAATTAAAATTGTGAGAATACTAAGCCATTTTAATGTTAATGTGGTTAATATTCTCAACCCAACCCATTCTTCTTCTGTTTTGTTGTTGGCATGTGTGATGTGTTGTTACTGTGCAACTAAAATAAATGGATCCTTACAAAATTATTTTATATTTTATTTGTTGATAAATATGTAATGGTTGAAATTAATTGTGATCAGGTAATTGAAATAAATGTGAAATTAATTATAATTGAAGAGATACCTTGAATAAAACTTACCTACTATCAATTTAGTTCCTAATATAGAAATATATTTAGTTACTAATAGATATAATTTAAAAATTAATAATAAATTTATTTAAAAAATTATATAATATTTTCAAAATTTTCTTTCTAAATTTATTGCTAAATTTTAATTTTATTTTAAATTATTTCTATATTAGTAATTAAATTCAAATATACAACTTACACTTAATTTTGCTAAATATATTTTATTATTAAATTTTAATTTAATTTATTTTTTCTTTTCAATATCAAACTTACTCTTACTCTTAATTTAATTTATTATATAAATCTCGTACTAACATCATTTTTTATTTTAATTTAAATAATAATCCCATCAACCATTTTATTTTAGAATTTAAACTGTTTGAAGTTAAACTGGTTGTAACTGTTTATTTATTTTAGTTGCACAGTAACAACACATCACACATGCCAATAAAACAGAAGATGAATGTGTTGAGAATATTAACCACATTAACATTAAAATAGGTGTATTAGTGTCAGGATTTTAATTAACTCATTAATTAAAATCTTTGTTTGCATGATTTCATTTAATCTTAAATTAATTTGTGCAATAGGGTCACCATCACAATGGTATTGTGTCTCCTATGTACGATTTATCCATATCCCGCGAAATAAACAAAAAAATACACCATTTAGGAAATTTCAGATAAAAATTGCACTAATTTGATAAATTTGCGAAACTTCATCTGTATAATAGTAATAACTATAATAATCATTGTTATAGTTTAAATAAACTATAATCTTTGTCAAAAAAAAAAAAACAATCTTATAAACAAGTTTCTCTTTTTAAATAGTGTTATAAAGAAAACTCTAGAAATTATGATTTGAATTGTGAGTCTCTTACTCTCACAAAAAGAAGAAATGGGCCAAACATACATAAGGGAATGACACCACCTTTAACTCAAAACCTTAAGACAGTAGGTTTATGGGTCTTCTTTCTTATATATTGTTTAACTTTCTTATTTTTATTCAATGTGGGACTTAAACTCTCACTTGAATTCCTAACACAAACTCATTCTATATGGAATTTAAAAATAATCCATCAATTAAATTCCTCAACACCTTTCCTTAGTATGATCCCATTAAATTCCTCAACACCTTCCCTTAGTATGATCCCCACCCGGTTTGTTGAGCTCCAATCCCAGGAATCCGCAAGGAAAAATTTAATGCTGACTCAAACCATCCAAACTTTTCTATGAGACCCTTCACAAGATCACCAGCTATGTAAGAAAGCAGTGAGGCCACAGCACCAGTGCTGACATAGTAAAGCACCGTTTTGATGTATGTGAAGTAGCTGTTTGGTCTCTTGATATATGCTTTGGCAATGGAAAGCAGAGTGATGCATAGTAGAGAAGCTGCAGCAACAGCAGCCAGCTTCAAATCCTTGTCACCACTCTCACCAAATGAAAAGCCATATACCACAGGTGGCACTAATCCAAACACAAGGAATGATACGATTGCTATAAAAGCATGGAGAATGAAATTCTCCTTCTGACCCAGTAACTCTATGTACCGATCCTCTTGTTCAGATTTCAGTTCCTCTAGCTGAAATGCAAACAAATACCAAGTTTCAAGTGCTAGTAATAACCAACATTAAACTTCATGTGACTATTGAACTTTTCACAACGATGCAAGTCTTTACATAAAAAAAACCACAGGTGGTTAAGACCAATTTTGTTATAGATTTTGGTTAAGCAGAAGTCTCAAAATGAGGAAATAGAACGGAAAGTAGTGACAGAAAATGGGTTTTGGAAGAAAAGAAAAAAAAACTCAATTAAATTTGAAGATATATAACTCACATTATGACCAAGTATGAAAAGTCCTCCAATCAGGTTAGCCATAGACAGTGCCACAATGTTCACTGCAAAATAAGAAAACTGTCACTAAAATCGCAATATTAATTCCAAAAACTTCCTCATCTGTTATTTTTTTTCTTGTGGCCACTTCATTAACAATGTTGTTTTGAAGATCAACAACGTTGCTAATGATGCATGCCCACTTGTGGACATCTTTCTATGTACAAAAGTTTATGAAAAATGTTCCGTCTTTTTCTTCATACATGTTAAACAGCTGTATTTTATAAATACTATGTATCAATTTACAACCCAAAAAAGTATAACTCAATATAAACAAAACAGCACTGGTCTTCAAGTATTATTTGAAAGAGCAAACAAAAGAATGATGAAATGTAAATAAAATGCCCTACATGTGGTAGCATCAGCACTAGCAGCAGATGTCACAACACTGAGACTTGTTAATGATTCAATCAAACCACCATACACAACACTCTTTAGAATTTCCAATGTCTTACTACTTGCTGATACACTTGCTTCATTAGGCGTAACAAGTGATGTAGTTTCAGCAGGAACAACTTCTCCGGCTGGTTCTGCAAAACAAATTAACATCATTTTATGGCAATATTATGAGAAATTGGATATTAAATTTTCTAACTAACTTCTAGGACTAATCTTTGAAACCATGCACAATTATCTTGAAAGTGAAGACTAAACTACACCAATTGCTTTTATAAACCGGTAAACTATAGTGAAATGAAAAAAAAGAAAATTACTCATACTTGGAGTGCTTACGTTTGTTATCTTCATCAACTTTAACCTCGATATATTCTTGCCGTTTCTCATCAGGAAAGTCAATTTCATCACTCTCTTTTGAAGGGTCAGTTTCAGGTTGCTTGGGTGTAGGGGCCTTAGGAGCATCACCAATAACTGGCCAATTACTCCAAAAATGCTTCTTCCTTGGTGCAATTTCACCTTTACCTTGATCTTGGGAGGTTGCAGCTAAGTGACTTGATGAATCTTCTGCTTTCTCCTTGTTTCCATTTCTTTCAGGTCCTAGAGAACAATTAAGGAATAGTCAGTGATTGTTGGGAAATTTGTAATATATATTTTTTTATTTCTTCTCAGCTAACATCTAAAAAAAAAATCTACTGACAATATACACATTTTTAACAAATTTTTTTATTATTAATTGAAATTTATGAACACTCAATGCAATGGACCCCACTATCTATTTAGAGGGTATTACCATAGATTTAGTAAATCTTACATAAATATTAACTATCAGTAAAATATTTTGAAAAACTGATTCATATTAGTATCTTGTAGAAGAAGAAAATGTTCGTAAGGATTACCTGTGCTATTGATTTTATCTTCCGCTTCAGTGGTTACTTTTTGTGCTCCTAACACAGGAGGGACCTCTTTGTCAGTGGTTTGCAAGCTTTGTTTTCCTTTGTCATCTGCACTTTTAATGGCTGGATTTGGGAAACTTTTGGCTTCAGATTCACCAACTTGTTTCTCAGATTCATCAATATTTGAAGTCTCGTGTAGTGGTGCAACCTTCAATTCATGGTCAGGATCTTTGGGAGAATTCATGTAGTCAACCTCACCTTGTTTCTTGGATTGATCAGGTTCTGTGGCCTCATATTGTGGTGCATCTTTGAATATTCGGTTAGGGTCTTTAGAGTGATCCATGAAACCAACCCCGCTGTCAGATGGATTCATTTGTTTCTTGGATTTGTCAGATTCTGAAGTCTCCTGTTGTGGGACACCTTTGAACTTTTGGTTAGGACCTTCAGGATGATCTATGTATTCATCCTCACCTTCAACTCGATTCCTTTGCTTTTTGGATTCACCATGTTTTGGAGTTGGTGGATCTTTGAACTTTTGGTTAGGACTTTTTGGTTGATCTAAGTACCCTACCACACCTTCTAATTGATTATTTTGCCTCTTGGATTGATCAAGTTCTGGAGTCTGGTGTTGAGGTTCACCTTCAGGACCTTCAGGGAGATCCATGTAGTTTACATCATCTTCAAATTGGTTCTTTTCTTTCCTAGATTGATCTAGTTTTGGAGCCTCATGATGTGGTGCTCTTTTGATTTCTTGGTCAGGACCTTTAGGGTGATCCATGTCACCAGCTTTACCTCCTGATCGATTCATTTGTTTCTTAGATTGATCAGGTTCTGGAGCCTCATGTTGTGGTTCACCTTTAAATTTGTTGTCAGGTCGTTCAGGATTATCCATGTAATCAACCTTACCTTCAGCTTGATTTATTTGTTTCTTGTTCAGGTTCTAGGGTACTATTTAGAACTTTTTGTAAGAGCCATTAGTACATCAACTTCACCTAATAGAATATAACTTTATTATTGATGTTGTTGGGTTAAGATGAGTATTGTTATTTGATGAATCCATTTCATTTACAAAAGGTTACATAGTTATATCAGTCAAAATTAAACTTTGATGAAACATACAACGAGTTAGATGCTAAGGAAATAATACTTCTGCAATGGCCACTATTTGAATGTTCATGACAAAAACTGTGTTCATAATAAAATGTGTGTACAGAATTAATAAATAGAATCTATTAAAACTTTGAGTACTATTACTTTTAAAATTGATTGGAAATATTGTAAATCATATCATCAAACCATGGCATGGGGAATATGCATCTCTCAAGAATATAAGATGTTGATTTTCTAAAACAAACATCCTTGTCATTATTTAATGTGAAAACTTTGATGGAAGAATACAAGAAAAAAAATGAATAGACTCAGTACATTACCAAGATCATTTAATGCTGCAACTTCCTCATCACATAACAACCCAAGGAATAACCAACAACCTGTTCAAAGCAAAGCAGTATATAGCATTCAGGTCATTTTCAATAGCATAGAAAAACTAAGGACTCAAGAAAAAAAGATGAACTGAGAGAACAGAATCAAGATCAGCATTATATAATTAGTGGTTCAGTTAGTTTGTTGTAGGTGTTGGTAGTTCTGTTCCAACTAAGGGTCAACCGTTGAACTACAAACAAGAAGTAAAGAAACTGAGAGAGAAGTATTTGTGGATATTCTATAGCCATAAATTAGCAACTGATAATGTTTGCACCTCATTTTCTCTAGAAAAATCTTTATGCACTTTTCTTTTCATTTATTTCTAGAAAGAAAAGGAACTTGTTGTACATAAAATAAGTAAAAAAAAAAGTTATAAATCAGTATCATGTTCTTGAAAACATTCTAGGCACCTAACTAGTTTCTTGAGAGTGTCAAGTATACAAATAAAAAACAGTAATTTTTTTTCTTAAGAAAACAGGTAAAAAAAAAATATGTAAAAAATTATATATCCATGTTACAAACTTCAATTTAACATGCTTTTTGTCACCCTTAATTACTTGCATGGAACAGGAAGAAAGATTCTGTGTTGTGGTGGACAAAATTAAGTTGGACCTTCATCATCTTGGAAATGTGAGTGTGGTTTCAAACTTAAGTAGAGTACTTTTTCTTTTAAGTATATATTTGATAAGATCAGTAAATTTGGTAATGTATTTGATTAGTTTATATCAATGCAAAAGTGTTTGATGTGTATTTCAAGTAAGTTTATATTAAAAACTTTTAGTTTATATGTTACAAGCTATTTCTATTAACTCATAGTTTGTAGTTTACTTAATTTTCTTATAATTACTTATTTCAATTCTATAGAAACAATTGGTTATTACACCATTTTTAGCATTTGTTAGATTACTTTTTTATTTTTTATGTAGTTCAAACTAGAAGACATTTAACATTATACATTGAAATAACTAATGTTTTACTATATGATAGTATAAGAAAATTACACCACTGAAAATTGTAAAAAAGAAATAAATAAATTTGTAACAGTAAATTTAAATTCAGAATAAAAAATTTAAATTTCTGTAAATAAAAAATTTATATTTCTGTAAATAAAATTTTTTAATTAGAGAAAAGGCTATAACACTTCTAAAAATATAAAAGTATTGCAAGTTTAATAAGTATTTAACTATTTTAAAACTCTAAAATTATAATTAGATAATAATACATTTTATCCAAACAACCCAAATTTAATTGATATAAGAAAACTTATATAGTTGTATCTTTTATGTTATTTTATATTTATTAATTAGTTTAACAGCTATAATTTACCCAACACTTGAATAAGTTAGTTTATCAACTAGAAACTTATATATTAGAATCTTGGAAAAGAAAATAATATTTTGACACTGCAGAAGGAGCTACATCCATTTGCCACTCTTGCATGTCAAATGGGTCTCGCTTGGCAAAGAGAGAGAATGTATTCTTTGGTTTGGCTCACGTGATATATATATATATATATCCTTATTCAAATTTCGTGTTGAGTGAACAGTATAGGTGAGTAGAGTAAATTACTTTTTGGTTTGTGGTAAGTTGCTTGTTTCCAAATGAAACATGTAGGTATTCAAATTTCTTGCAAAGTGAACCACATAGGTAACCAGAGTAAACTACTTTTTGGTTTATGGTAAGTTGCTTGTTTCTAAATGAGACATGTAAGTATTCAAATTTCTTGCAAAGTGAACCACATAGGTGACCAGAGTAAATCATTTTTTTGTTTGTGGTAAGTTGCTTTTTTCCAACTGAGACTTATATATTCAAATTTCGTGTTAAGTGAACCACATAAGTGAGCAAGTAAACCACTTTTTCGTTTGTGGTAAGTTGCTTGTTTCCAACTGAGACATATATGTATGTATGTATTTAAATTTCGTGCTGAGTGAACAACATAGGTGAGCGGAGTAAATCACTTTTGGTTTGTGGTAAGTTGCTTGTTTCCAACTAAGACATGTATGTACATATTCAAATTTTGTGCTAAGTGAACAACATAGGTGAGCGGAGTAAACCACTTTTATGTTTGTGGTAAGTTGCTTGTTTCCAAATGAGACATGTATGTATGTATTCAAATTTTATGCTGAGTGAACCACATAGGTGACCAGAGTAAACCACTTTTTTGTTTGTGGTAAGTTGTTTGTTTCCAATTGAGACATGTATGTACGTAATCAAATTTCGTGCTGAGTGAACCACATAGGAGAGCGGAGTAAATCACTTTTTGGTTTGTGGTAAGTTGTTTGTTTTCAACTGAGACATGTATGTACGTATTCAAATTTCGTGTTGAGTGAACCACACAGGTGAGTGGAGTAAACCACTTTTTGATTTGTGGTAAGTTGCTTGTTTCCAAATGAGACATGTATGCAGGTATTCAAATTTCGTGTTGAGTGAACCACATAGGTTACCAGAGTAAACGACTTTTTGGTTTACTCTGATACATGAACAAGCGACGTGAACGTGCAAATCAACACATAACTAATGGAGAAAATATTAAGATGAGATAAGGTGATCTAGAAAGAATAGACTAGCTTCATTGATGATTAGATGGTTTGGAGATGATTATTTGATAAATATTAAAGGGATTTTAGAAATATTTTGTAAGATGATAATAATTAGACACTTTGGGCATGTTTGTCTAGTAGTTGAAAAACATTTTGATTTTTTTTTTCGCAAGCTTCTTGTAAAACACAACGAAAGGTTTTTACAGGTGCAAAAGACAAGATAGTCAATACTTATATTTTTATACTGGGTCATCCTAACACTGGATTGCATTTATTTCTCCTTTATAAAATGTCAATGTTCTACTAATCAAATTGATTACAATAAGGATTCTCATTGCCACTTACGACTAATAATAAGTACACAAGGCCGCTCCTGATTATGTCCTTTATCACATTCGGAGATAGCGAATAAGTATTGTTTTTTCACGAAGTGACTCGTGATTTTTCCAAATAGAGAACGAGTGGTTTCTTATTATGAATGGTTTGCTCCATCTAGAAGAGGTACACAAGTGAATCCTAAATGTAATATTATGGATATTTAAATGACTTTAAGATACCAACCATTTAATCCATTTATTCTTGCACACAAGTCAGACAAGTGTATTATGTCCCATATCTTTATTTCAAATAGACAAGCATGGATCATGTGTTGCCATTAAAACAAAGCCTAGAGGTCACATTGAATAAAATAAGATGAAAGAGGATGTCCTTTACCAAGTAAATGAAATATCACATGCCAATGATGTTCTTAAGGAAAAATCCAATACATTATAATTTTTATTAAGTGTAAAAAATTACTAAGCATAAAAACATTATCATGTATGGTCTATAAGAAGAATGATTTTAACAAATATATTACGTAATATGAAAGTGTTGTGCCTGATAGACAAAACAACATTGTGTAACCTTTTGTTACATATGATAAAGTGCTTTTATTAGGCCATACACTGATAGGATCAGATGATATGCCCAACTAACATTGTATTAGTTAAACATAAATATGACGTGTTTGTTCTTTGAATACAATAAATGTCCACTGCCTTCATCTATCAAAGATATTTGTTAAAGGTGCAAGCTAAAGTCAACATTAAGTTATCTCTTGGAAAAAGAGTTAAAAATACTTTCTTCACCAACTTCTTAACATAAAAAACATTTCAATTCAGATCCAACTATTTTCCTGATACGATGTTACTTTTACAATGAATGGTGCAAAACTTGGCTTGTTGGTTAAGAAATGGATGTAGTATATCATGATAGATGAACCAATATAAATTGTTGTGTGTACTTTCCTTTTCCCTTATGTACTTTAAATTATATGTTTTTATTGTATGAACTAACCCAAGAAGGAGAATTATTGTGAGTTTATTGTAAAATTGTAGTTATGAACATTTTTAAAAATAAATACTGAAACTAGTGATTGGTTAGATGCAAGAATCATGATATAATCACTTGTTATAATAAACAAAAATTATACGTCAATCAAGTGATTCAATTGAATTGCAAAATTGTGTCTATTGTGATCTCTCACACAAAGCAACTACTTTCAAAATTATAGGAAAAACTGACATCAAAAGGAGTGGGGTTGAATGGAGCCTAAACTCAAGCCGTTACAAACAAAAGCACAAAGGAGGATAGTCTAATACATGAATATTTATAAGCACAAACAAGACTATTTTATACTAGTTCACCCCTATCACTAGAGTTGTGTTCAGTTTTTCACTAGTAGAAAAAACACCTTTATTATTATAAAGACTTAAAACTTAGTCAAGTCTTCTTTATTATTATAAAGGAGATTTTGATTTTAAATGATATCACAATTTTTAAATATAATTCATATAAATTAAGTTTTAAACTATAGTTATAATTCTTATTAAATTAACATATTTATCTTTTTACATATTTACACGTCAATGTCAATTTTAATTGGATGACATAAATCAAGTTCTTTTATTGGAAACTTTTCATTATTATTATATTTTAATATTTAAATTTAAAAATAAAGATTTTTAAATCACTTATGTCTATGGTTTATTTACAGCCACCAAACAAAAAGATACAAAAAAAAACGTAAACAGTGATGTATAGCCTAGATTTGTAACGAGAAAGAAATGGAAGAAAAATGAAGAACTACTGCGTGATCAATTTAGAACCATACACAAAAAGTTTTGATATATCTTGAGTCCTCCTTCGCATTCGTATCAAAATTGACATCAATTTTCTTGTTTTTGGCAGTAATGTTCTTATTAATTCATGAAAGGAGCTTACATTTTATAATCATGTACTTATTAATTCATGAAAGGTTCTTATCATATACTTGATATTTAATCATTATGTCGACATCTAGTTATCGTGGAGCAGCCACGTCTGTATGGATTCTCAGCAACACGTTGTTTGTCATTTTCAGCATTGAAGAGTCTACGCCCAGTTACCCCATTTGTTTCTGTGTTTTCGATTTCACCATCTACTTTGCTATGGCTGAATGCAACCATGCTGAGAAGAAGAAAGCAAACGAACCAAACCTTCATGCTAGAGTTTTTCTCTGCCATCTTGTGTTCGTTCTTTAAGACAATTACGGTGCAGGTCTCTTCTGTAATCTCTGCAACATATATAATCATCACATTCTATGTATTTATACTTTCTACTCTAGAGCTCATGGTTACAAACATCTATACGAAATTAGGTTTAAATTTGCGATAGAAAAATGAATTTATTTTTAGTTGTTTACTTTTAGAAAAAATAGTTGTTTACTTGCTTTGATGGGTTATTCATGATAAGAAAGTTGAATGTATTCATCTAAATATGTACTGTAACATCCCAAAAATAACATACATCAAACTAAACATTCTACTAATCATCATTAAAATTCATCAACATACAATAATCCTTTAAATTAAAGTATTTAAAAATTCTACCTTCAGAATTCTACTAAAACATCTATAACATGGTTGTGTAGTCTTAGTAATATTGTCCAGAGATTTATTTAAAATTAACGATTCTCTCGTCTTAGTACAAGGTTAGTTTAAGGTATGTGACCCTCTCGTCTTAGTACAAGGTCTCGGCCTCTATTTACATTTATTTTATTGTCTTTTATTTTTAAAACGAAATTAGTGTTTTTGTCCTTACTTATCTTTTACAAATAAAAATTTCGTCCGCATAAATAAAAATTATTTTTGCAAATATAAAATAAAACAAAAAATAAAATAAAAGAATAAAAATAAGTAATTAAATTTTTTTAACATGTGTTATTTAGTTTCTTTGCCATTTAGAATAAATAATAAAAAGAACTTTGACTTCATAAATAAAGTTTGATTAAATAATAATAAATTTGTAAAAAATGATAACATAAAAAAGGAGGTTGGGTCTGTCTTAAAATAAATTGAATAGAAAAATTAAGTGAGCCCAATTGAATAGAAAGATGTTTTCGGAAGCCTAATTTACTAAGAGGTTATTAGAAATAAAAAAGTTACTGTTTACACCTCCCTTATCTGTTAATTGTGTGCTTGCCACATAAGCCTTAATGTTTACAGAAACACATTGCCCATTCAAGTCCCTATGGAACTTTAGTACCTTTTAATTCTTTAATTAGTGCCTGACCAATTTTATTTTTCATAATTAAATTTTCACCTTTTTGCCTTCTCACACTTATTACATTTAGTAAGCATGCTTTTAACATTTAACTAATAATCATGTTTTTAACATTTAACTAACAATCATGTTTTGACATTTAACTCCCATAGTCATCCTACATTCATACATTCAGGGACTATTCATGTTCACTGGTTATTCATGTATTCATACATTCAGGGACTATTCATGTTCACTGGTTATTCATGTTCAGTGACTATTCATTTTTTTTATTATTATCCTTTTGCCTATTCTTCCTAAAATGTAATCATACAGTCTTAAACCAAAAGAAGTTAATACAAAGAGATGGAATAATTGATTCTTAATTAAGAATAATGATTGAGAATGTTATGGGGGAGATAAAGGGATTCTTAATTAAGAATAATGATTGAGAGTGGTATTGGGGAGATGAAGGGATTAACAGAAAAAAAAAATATAAAGAACCGCTTTTATTTGCAAAGGAAGGGGACAAAAATTGAGAGAGACAGAGAATACATATAAATCCTTATAAATTTAGAAAAAAAATACTGGAAAAGAAAAATATTGAAAAATATTATTTGATTCTATTGAAAAAAATCTAATAGTCCAGTAGAAACCAACAGAAAAAAGATAAGAACAAGCTAAATTGGGAGTCTTAAACGGATTCATCTTCTTCCTTTAATCCTGTCATGTTTCTGTTTTTTCCTTTAATTTTGTCTAGATTCTGCTCTGTTACATGTTTTCATCTGTATTTATTGTGTTTTGTTTAACCTGTAAGTGTTAATGAGTAATTATTTTGCAAACATTGTTAAATTAATTTTAATGATCACAATAAATTATTATACCTGCGAGATTGCTGCTACTGTTAGGATCATGTAGGTATTCGATATGGTTGCTGTTACCACACCAATCCTGAGATTATCTAATTGCTGTATTTTTTTCACAACTACTATTGTTCATCTTGCAGATCTGGCTGCTAGCACGGTAAGTAAATCCCAATAAGAAAAATATATTAACATTATATATCATTAACCCAGAGACAGAAAACAAACCCAAAACGCCAAACCAGAATAAAAAATCCCTAAACTCAAAACCTAAAAAAATCCTCATAACTCAGTGAATCCAAAGACTCACTCAAAAGAACACCAAACAGCCTTTCCAAAAATAAAACAGGTTAATCAAAAGTCGGTCTAGAGTCCGTAGCAAATTCAATTCCAGAAAGTTAATAATCTAAACCCCATAACACATGATCGAATATAGGATAGCCAAAGTCCCAAATTCGAAAATTCCCAAACGTTGTACCAAAACATAAATTATTCAGAAATAGAAATCCACCCAAGCAACCAATCTAAAAACAGAACCCTAAGGCAAAGAAGCCCCGGTTCCCAATTTAAAAAGCCTAACATCGACCGCCACTATCCCTTACAAAACCAAATAGCCACAGTTAAGAACAAAACCAGAATAATCATTCCAGAAACAAAGTAACTCAAGCATCCGATTATAATCCTTTCTGCCACTGCATAGGGTATTAGGTTTCATTGTTTATTTCTAATTAATCTTCCTGTTTTTTTATGTTGTATATGTTTTTTTAATAACAAAATAAAAGTAAGTTAGGAAAAGAATAAAAAAAAGGAGGAGCCCTTTTTTATAAACATAAATTTTTAAAAATAAAATATTAGATTTAAAATAATTTTAAAAAATAATTAAAAAATATATAATATTTTCAAAAATAAAAAAAAAACATTTAATTGACAGTTTTAATAAAATTTTAACAATAAACAAATATAAACTTTTTCTTTCAGAAAAACAAGATTAAATGAAATTTTGAAAAATAAAAAACATCAAATTATCATCAATCAATTTTTAAAATTAGAACTACGTGATCTCTGATTTTCCTTTGAAAATACGTAGGACCAAGGTCAATCTTTGTCGGGTTCAAAAAATAAAAAAAATAAAAATTTCTCTATGTTATTATTTTGTTTGTTTATTGTTCATTCTTAAAACTGTATTTTTTTGTAAATATATATTTATGTTTAGTTGCTTTAATTATTATTTTTTAGAAAAAATAACATTTTATAAAACCGCACTTATTTTTATTCATTTAATTAAAGGTACTATCTTAAGACGGGTGTTGTGGGGGTGCTGACACCTTCCCCACATATAATCGACTCCCAAATCTTAAATTTGGTTCGTAGGCATTTCTTTTATTTTGATTTTTCTATAATTTTCCATAATAAGCTATAATGACAACTCCATTATCAATTTAAACATTTTTTATAAATAAGTTTGTGATCGCTTTGTCATGATCCCAGTTGCGACAATCTAAGTTATTTCGTGAACTCGTTTCTTGTATTTGTGATATATTACTTGACGAGGGTTGTTAGTTAAATATATGAATGAAATCAGATTGTAATCTAAAAATTTGAATATTGTGAAGGTAGGAGATTTGAAATAGAAATTGCAAACTATTTTAGCCAAATTCATTGGAATTCCGAGCATTGGCAGTTTAATAATTGCATATTTAACATGTGTTAACAGCTTTGAAAGTGACTATAATCCGTGTGGTAACATTTTTAATAATTACATTATTTGAACGAAATATTTATTAATCTTATTGATAGTTAACTTTTATGATAAGAACCGCAGATTTTTAATAATTTTTTTATTCAAAAAACTCAGATGAAGGTTTGCTTAGAAAAGTGGAATTCAATTATTGCACCTTAAAAATGATAAGAATACAAAAAAACATGTGGGCCAACAAGAGAATGATTGGCCAACAAAAGAACGATATTTAATGCAAAAGTTGTGAAGAAAAAGTAAGAGATGTCTTTTCTTTGATAGGAGCAATGCGTGATGAAATGGATTAGAGTGTTGGAAGGTTTTTCTCAAAGGAACAAAGAAGAGAAGCTAAGAGATAGAGGTGAAGTCTGAAGGTTATGCTTCATTTCAACTCTAAAGTCCGGAGAGCATTGAAGGTCGGTGTGAAACATTGAAGGTCTTTGAAGGGAAGATTGCATAACACACATATCCTCAGGTAAACACAAACCACATCCTTCCCTTTTCATCAGTTTCATTTCTTCAATTTTTCAATTGCTGTCTTGATTTGCAGTTATAATTGTAAAATATCTGTCTGTAATACGAATGGAGTACTCCTAATTCAAAAGTTATTACAAATATAGTTGGTATTAGTTTGTATTGATGTTGGATTTACTTAAATAACTACTCATCTCACCTTTTCGTACCTTTTCGTACGTAGTTTTTCACTATGGATTAGTGGATTCAACGTCATTTTTGGATGGACACTTTTCATGATCAAACTCTTACTTCTAGCACAACTATCTCAAGAGAACACACGTTCTCCGAATATATTTGCCTGATTTTTGGAGTTCACCGAGCCAAATTAAGTTTAATTCACTTAGTTATTGCCCTGAAAGTAACCAATGTTTCTTTTAAATAAATCATGTATCCTTAATTAGAAAATATTAATTAAGTTGGAAAATAATTCTTTTGAGTATTTATACTTAATTGGTAAAGGTGGAATAAGCTATATTTTTTAAACATATTTAACCCTATTTTGGAGTTTTCAAGCCGAGTCAAGTTTAACTCAGTTATTTTTCTTGAAATTCACCAATTTTTTTTTAATAAACCACATTTATTCTTAAGTGGGGAATTTTAATATAGTTGGAAAATAATTCTTTTGAGTATTTTACTTAAAGATTATCAAGATAATGATTATGTTAGAACAATCTTATACTACTTTATCCATATGTTTAATATTTAACCCATTTAACCCTTTTAATTTTAGTATTAAAACATAATCTTTTCATCTCATTAGTTTTACCACCGTCTACTAAACTAATTACTTCAATAGAAATAAGAAAAAAAAAATCATTGAGCCTTGATGCTCTCGCCTATCTATGAAGAATGGAAGAGCTTCCATGCACCATTGCCTAGTCCTTCTTCTTCAAAATATTTTGGTTTGATTTTTCTTCCATGGAGATGATGAGAGTTAGCGGAAGCATGAAGGAAGATAGAATGTGTGTCTCTCTGGTTTGTAAAAGTTTAGATGAACAAGTGCTAGCCTAAGCTTAGGCTAACACACTAATTTTCTATAATGAGATTAGACCAACACTATACTAGGAGGAGTCTACAAGTTTTCAAGAAAAGAAACTACTCTAGAAAGAGCTTTGACAGGTAAAAGATGATGATCTAAATTTGGGAAACAGTTCATTACCCCCATTCAAATTTAAAATAAATGTACACAGAACTCCTATTTATAAGAGTTTTAGCTTGTAAGAAAAGTTTATACCCAAACCCTAACCCTAACTTGTGGAACAAACTTCTTAATATCCTTTAAAATGGGAGCATGAAAAGTGTCTACACATAATTCATGCAAATCATCTTTGGGGGAGAATGACAATTGGAAAAAGGTGCCACATTTAGTCTCTAGCTTTGTGAATACTTTATTCTATTTTTGTGGTGGCTGGATAGTCCTCCTTCACTTGAAGTAATCTATTGGTTGTACCAAGAGAATTTGAATACCTAAATATTTAAATTTTTTACTTGAATTTTGATTCTTAGGTATCCTTATTTTGTGATTTTAGTCTCAAATTTCATTGTTTGCATTTAGTCTACCAAATATCATACATGTACAATTTAGTTCCTTAGGTTCTTACAGTTCCTATGGAGACTCTTCAAGTTCTATGGTGAGATTTTAGTATTTTTCAACATGTCATACCTTATGGAAAAAGCACCTTATAATAATGCATAAACTATAAGGAACAACTAGCAAAAGAGAGGTAGTGACATTTTTATAAATATATATAGATACATACTACATTGTTGGTTTCGCAATCAACTTAAAACATACATTTAACACTAGTTACTAGACTATAGCCAATGTCATAAACAAAATCTACATAGATTATTATTAAGGGATGATATATTTTGAAGGCACTACTGTCTAACATTTGTTGCCATCCTTTCACTCTTCTTAATGCACATGCTCACCACCACTCTCTCATTTTTTCTGTTGCATGTTATTTGTTATCTCTCGCTCTTGTTGTGTGCACCTCCACACACTGTAGTTCAATTTTATTGCAATCACTGCATAGGTGTTCATTCATTCTCCCTCACATTCTTTAGCAACTTGTACATGAACATTCTCTTTATATCTTTCTCTCATTGCATGCACCTTTGTCGTGGTGGCCTATATTTAGGCATTCCTCCATTCTTCCTGTAACATCTCATATTTTTCATATAATAGGAACTTTATTGGATAGGAATTATATAATAAACCTTAATATAAAAATCAATACATTCATAATGTATTTAAAAATATACTTCTCCACAAAAGATCTAATAAAAAT